>ENA-ORXT01000285-ORXT01000285.1-marine-metagenome-genome-assembly--contig:-NODE-285-length-84447-cov-11.053858_pt1 | contig 84447 bp, 60 predicted proteins | sample MGYA00237868_ERZ511482 | MGnify/ENA metagenome assembly ERZ511482 | reverse complement strand
TCAGCTTTCACTGAGACCTCGATGCTTATTAGCGCTCCCTCAAGGACTTGAACCTTGGACCCTCTGATTAACAGTCAGATGCTCTAACCAGCTGAGCTAAGGAAGCATTTTTAGCGATTGCAAATGTAATACTTCCTAGCTATTTGTACAACTAAGAAATAAGATTTCTTGCTTTATAAATATTACCGGCTGATAGCTGGTTTTAGGGGCTTTGGTGTTGCTTTTGGTAATTTTAATTATCGGTTTTAGCTCTTTGTCGCCTATTCATCATAAGATTGATCAGGACCAGCAACAAAATCACACCATTCATCAAGAATCCAAAAAAGATACTACCAAAGGTGATATAGTCGATTTCCAATAGATTCGATGCATTGATACAGAAGTCAAGGCAGTAATCATATAACTTATTTCCTATCTCATTCATAAGCGTCTGATTATGTTCCACAAGAGAATGGATCCTAAAATTGGATAGATCACTAGAAATACCCATAAGTTGATAGATCGGTAGGTCGTCAAGCCATTATTATGAAGTGTCCGCACATAAAAGTCAAAAACAGACTTATGAAATTTCTTGACCTTCGTTGGCTCATCCTTATATGATTTTACCCAATGCTTACAGAAGATATTATGACAATCCAAAGTGCAATACGCGTCAATGTACTTTGTGGTCCTTGGGTGGTTATCACCTAGTTCATTGACTGCAGCAACTATGAGAAATGGGACAGATACAAGAAAGAAGTATAAGGTTACTTTCCATTTCATAATTGATTAACGGATAACAAGGAAGAAAATTTTTTTGATTGCCCTTTATTGTATAACCCCAGAGGCCTTTTGACCTCTTGGGCTTTTTAGAAGTTGAGAACGGCCTATCCTTCGTTTTTCCAAAACTTCGGCGAGGGGTCTCCTTCGTTTTTCCAAAACTTCGGCGAGGGGTCTCCTTCGTTTTTCCAAAACTTCGGCGAGGGGACATGGCCCAACATTTTGCGTATATTCAAGTAAATGAGTGCAATTATGAGATTTTTAATAAAAAATGAGCTTTCCTTGCAGCGAATCCTGCTTGAGCTTCTTTATATAATCAAAGCATAAAGTCAAATGAAAAAACTTCTTTTAATATCACTTTTATCGATTGGATTGTTTGCAGTTACAGGTTGTTACAAGGATGCTGATAACACCCCTCCAGTTACTACGACAACAGAGGTTCCGGATATTATAATCGAGACAGATGTGCATGGCAACTTTACAGAATCAACAGGTGAAACTGCTAACAACTATACAATCGAAATAAATGGTGAATCTTATGATATCAATCAAGAGGTTTTCGCTATACAATTAGAAGGAGTCAACAAAAAAAATCAGCATATTTCTATTATTCAGGATGGAGATGAAGTCGCTTTCGCAAACGTGTCACTTTTAGAGAATGACAATAATAAAATAAACATCAAAGCTTTTCCAGCTAAGAAATCAACTAACTTATCTGCAAATGAAAGTTCTTTCAATCTTAGTAACACTCTAAAAGTACAGGCATCCTCATTGAACAATGAAGTATCAATAAACTATAATCACATTACTGATCCAGAACTAATTGATCAAATGGGTCGTTGGGGAACAAACGCAGAAGGCAAGGACTTATATCTAAATACTTCTTCCGCATTTTTTATTGATTCTGAAAGCTTGGCTTTAGATCGCAATCCTCTCGAGCTAGTAATTGAAAATACAACAAATGAACAACTTTCCCTTTTTCACTTAAACAAAGCTTTCCACCAGTGGGTGCTTGTTGAGAATATCAATCAAACAAACCAAAATATTAATCTTCCACAGCTAGGTTATTATATATTAGCCAATACATCAGAAGCAGCTTTCACAGAAGGTTCTCTTTCATTTGAACAGCTTCCACTAGTTTTTCAAAAATTAAATCTATCACTTTTAGACAACAATAGCATACAGTTAACTAGTACAGCGAAAGGAAAATGGTCTTCTTTTTTACCAGTAGATGTTGTTAGTCAATTATCCATTTCAGATCCATGTGGCAACCCAGTATTTGAAGAAGAATTGATTGTTGAAGAAAATAACCAATTGTTCAATTCTACTTTAACTTCAGAGGATTCAGAAAACCTGATTGCATTAAATTTTAATGGCTTGAAGTGTGATGGAGAAATCCTTACAAGACCTGGTGCTCTTATCGAATATGGTTCCCAAGAAGAAGTATTAATCTTTACTGACGAAGATGTGGACATTGCTATTTTAAGCTGTGGCGAATTTACGATCAGTGGATATGATGTCAATCAAGATATTGCAGGAGCAGGAATTAGTTGGAATACAGAAATAGAAGATCAGCTAGAATTCTTATCTGTTTGCGAAGAATCAGCTGATGGTTTCAGCTTTTTGAAAATAAATGGAGAAATGGAATTGTTGCCTGCTTTCCAAATTGATAGACAGACTAACAAAACAATTTTTAGTTCTGAGGACAACAACATAAGATTAATCATCAAAGGTGAAGGTGTAGGCGCTTATATGACTGAGCAAGTAAACTTTTACATGGATGACGAAGAGTTTGGAGCAAATGGATATCGAATGTATTGTGAAAACTCTGCTGCAGGATGTGGCATTGATGATTGCTACATAAGTCATTTTGAAGAGATGTCGAATGGATTAACAAGAATAAGTTTTTCAGGTGTCCTTTGGATGCAGACAATTGGAAACCCAACAGCAGGAAATTACTTGGTTGAGGGTCAAATTATAACAAGACTTTAAAAATAACAGAGACCCCTTTTTTTGAAAGAACACGATATAATATCGGGATGTAAACAAGGCAATCGTCTTGCTCAAAAATATTTTGTTGAGACTTACTCTTCGTATATCTACACTATATGTAGAAGATATATTAAAAGGGAGGATGTCGCCAAAGATTGTCTACAGGATACCTTGATGCACATTCTGAAAATGATAGACAAGTATAATGAGCAAGGGAGATTCAAAGGATGGGTCTCAACTGTAACAGTCAATAAATGTATTGAGTGTATTAGGAAAGAAAAGAGAAACATATTTACGGCAGTGGAGTTGCTTCCAGAACAAGCAACGAATGAAAAGATAACATTGAAATTAGAGCATGATGATGTTATGAAGTTTATAAACACCATTCCGATGCAGTATAGAGTAGTAATCAATATGTTTTTAGTAGAAGGTTTTTCTCATAGAGAAATAGCAGAGCATCTCGAGATAAGTGAAAGCAGCTCAAGATCAATTTTATCAAGAGCAAAGAAAATGATAAACGAGTCTTTTAAAAATGAAAACTTTTTAATCATTCATAAAGACAAAGAAGGAATTAAAAAAAAAATAAATTCATAGAATAAATATTCGCTTTATGGAATTAAGCAACAAAGAAAAAAAGGTTCAACAGGTTTTATCAGATATCAGTTATGATATTGATACTGACTTTCTTTGGAAAGAGGTCAGCAATGAACTTGACAAAAAGAAGAAAAGAAAATTTTTGTGGTTTATTCCATTTGGCCTTGTTGGAATCGTGGGTTTGATATATCTATTCTCAAACTACAATTTGAGCCAATACAATAGAATTAGTGATGATACAATTAGCGGAATTCAAACAGATATTACAAAGACAACTCTAGATAAAAATGATTCTACTTTAGCATTAGAGAACAATATTAGTATATCATCAATAAACAATATTCAAAACTCAAGTTCAAGTTCAAGTTCAAAAACAACAAATTTATCAACACAAGAGCCATCATTCAATAAGAACATCAACACAACAAAAGCAGCTTTCAATAATTACCAACCAATTATCCCTAGTCCAAGTTTTCAACCAGCAAGATTAAATTCAAATAATTCTTCGATTTCAAAGTCGGTCGCTTTGGTTGAAAATAAAATTCCAACAAATACTAACTCAACTGAAAATGTTCTTCAACCAATAAGCTTATTCAAGATTGGAAGTGTTCCGTTTTCAATGTTTCAGTATGAAAGAGGTACAGAATTAATCGGTCATGACAAATTTGAATCTATCGAAATCAAAAAAGAAAATAGCAATAGATTTTTTATTACTCTAGGAATGGGTGGAATCAAAAACATCTCAACTACCAATACAATTACAGGGGAGCTATCTAGCGAATACTTTGACAAGGAAGTGGAATTGCCAGGAGTAAGTGCATCTTTATTGTTGGGCATTCAAACAAAAAACAACTGGAGATTTTTCGGTGGCTTTGATTATGCTCAATTAATTACTAGATATCAGAACAGTGACACTGAACTTCTTATTGGATCAACTCCTATTGAAAATCAACAGACTATAAGTTCATCTGGTTCGACTGGGATTACAGAAGGAGACTTATCAACAACAACTCAGATCGACAATGATATCACTTGGCATAATCGCCATTATCAATACAATCTTCAAGTTGGCTTATCAAAAAATCTATTGGCAAATAGTAAATTTTCAATTGCACCAGAATTTAGTGTGATTCAGAATATTTATACTGCACATAAAGGATATTACTTTACGAATAACACACCTCACTTTTCAACATTTACCGAAAGGGAGGAAAATCCTTATCGAAAAAACACCGGACTCAATACCCAACTAGGATTAAATTTAGCATATCAACTAGGAGGACTTGAGTTATCAATAAATACTACATGGAGAAATCCATTAAATACTATTACGTCTGAAACTAACTTTTACCAAACAAAAAATTCCCAATTAAGTACTCAAGTTCGTGTAAACTATCTACTCAACTGGGAAAATAATTGATTTAAATCTTTATAAAACTATGAAAAATTTATTTACAAAATTTGTCTTTATTGCACTTATGTGCAGTTTTTCACATCTCATCTTGGCACAATGCCCAACTTTAGATGATGTGATTTTTCCATCAGAAATTGTACTTTCTGTTGATGGTCTTTCATTTGATGACGTTTTTGATGTCATGACTCCAGAAGAATTGATTAATACTTTTGGATATTCCGAAGCAGAAGCTTATGCAACTTGGGATAATCCTGATGATTGCGAAAACCTAGCATATGCTTTTGAGGATCAAGCCTTTGATCTGGGTGGAGGATCATTTAAAATTCTCAGAACATGGACAGTTATTGATTGGGATACTGGAAACAACCTGGCAGAAATCCAAATAATCCGAAACATTGTAGACTTAGGTTCTTACTGTTTAAGTGATGTAACAATTAGCGTCAGTCCTTGGGCCTGTTCTGCTGGATTCACAACAGCTTCGTTATTGGTTGGTGGTTTCGCTTATGAAAATTTAACTTCAGACCCTGCAGAAGGAACAGAGTTAGAAATGGGAAGTCATGAAGTAACAATTAACGGTACTGTGGCAGGTGAGGACTTTGAATGTATTACAATTGTTAATGTTGTTGACGAATCACCACCTGTAGCTGTTGCAATGCAAAATGTTATTGTGATGTTGGATCCTACTACATGCACATTTGACTTGACTCCAGATATTGTAGATAATGGCTCCTACGATAGCTGTAGCGATGTATTCTTAGAAGTATCTCCCACAACTTTAACACAAGCTGATGCGGGTGGAGAAGTGATTGTTACATTGACTGTAACTGATGAAGTAGGAAATATAAATTTTGTGTGGTCTACTGTTACTGTAGAAAACTGTGGAGCTAGCAGCAATCTATCATGTATTGGAATAACAACCGTTGCTCCATTAAATGATGCTGGTATTCAATTGTTCCCTGAAGATTTTCTTGCAACAGGATCGACAACAAATGGTGATCTTACATTAACAATCGAAGATCAAGATGGAAATATTATCCCAAATGACTTTATACCACAAGGTAGTTTTGGATCTTTTACTTATACTGTAACTGATAATGACACTGGAAATTCTTGCTGGGGTACATTGAACATCCCTCTGCCGTATAGCCCATGTACTTTTTTAGCTTGTTATAACACAGTTAATACAGAGTTATCCGAAAATGGTGAAGTGATCTTGAGCCCGAGTGATCTTGCACTTGACGTTGCTGACTGTCCAGGTTTAGTGATTAATATCTCTGATACGGATGGTAACTTATTGATTACAAGCTCTGAACCAGTACTTACCGAAGAAGGAACTTTTCTATATAGTGTAAACGATACAAACGGTAATTCTTGTTGGGGTACTTTGAATGTTGGAGAATATGTTCCTTGTCCTTCAAGCTTAGCTTGCAATGCTGAAATTTTTGTTAGCATGGCTTCTGAAAATGGAGGTCCAACAATCGCCACCATTACTTCAGACATGCTTTTAGAAGGTAATACTTCTGGTTGCGATATTGATAATTATACGATTGATTTGCAAGATACAGGTGTTGTTGGATATCAGTTTACTGGAATAGGCTCTGTTGAAGTCGACCAAGCAAGTATATACACTTACACCATCACAGACCCTGTAACTAACAACTCTTGTTGGGGAATCCTATATATTGAAAGCCTAGGGCCTTGCCCAGAAGTATCTTCTGTATCATTTCCCAATGATATAGACATTGCTTTAACTGATTTGACAGAAGATAATCTTTACGATTTTGTTTCACCTGAAAACCTTGAAGGCGCGTTGGGTTTTCCAGTAAGTCAAACAGTACCAACGTGGACTACTTTTTCAGGTTGTGATAATTTGTTTTACACTTACAGCGATAACGTTTCCATCCTTGGCGATGGATCGTATAAAATAATAAGAACTTGGACTGTTTTAGATTGGTTGACTGCAGAAATTGCAACCGATGTACAAATTATTCATAACATCATTTTCCCTGGTTTAATTTGTGATTTCCTACCTAATACAGAACCTTTTGGAGACTGTGATTCAGGACACTCAATGGACGATGATGTAGAATGGCCAGCTGATCTTTTAAACTTGGAAGACTATAGAATAAAGCCTGCTGAACTTGAATTATTTTCAATGGTTGACCCTATTAATTCACAACCAGTTTTTGTCAATAATGAAGATTTGTATTCTGTTGACTATATTGATATTCTTAATGAATTACAATTCAATCAAATTACTGTATTTAGAGTTTGGACTGTATCTAACGGTAGTACAGTCATAGCAACATATTCACAAACTTTGGTCATCGACATTAGCAATTTTGCCAACCTAGTGTCTGTCAATACTATGTTTGATAGACCGATTCCTGAAGTAGCAATGAATGCAAATGATATGACCAATCAATTAGGAATTACTTTTGTGGAAGAAAATGAAGAATTGAATCCAAATAGAACTGATGAAGTATTGAATGGACTTACATTTAAAGACATCATATTACTCAGAAAACATATTACAGGTGATATAGTGTTGACAGATTTACAATTAATGGCCGGTGACGTAGATCAAAATTCAAGTATAACGACTCTTGATTTGGCAGTAATACAAAAAGCTATTTTGGAAGTGGATAATAGCTTTAATTCTAATTGGTTATTTATTGACGCTACAGAATCTGTTGAAGGTAGTCTAATTCCAAGAGCCGAATATATTGGAATTAAACAAGGAGATGTTGATGATGATGCTGTTCTTGGGGCGACCCCACAAACAGACACAGCAACCATGCTATTGAGTGATGTTTTAATCAACAATGGAGAATCATATGAAGCAACCTTGGAGTATGAAGGACAAGACTTATCACTCGGTGTAGAAATTCATCTATACTATGATGAAAATCTTATTCAAGTAGATGAGCTATATGTTGAAAATGATGACATGAATCTTGAGTATAATGTAGACAAGCCAGGAGAGTTACATTTAACCTTAGCTAAGGCTAACTTAACTGGATTCTTATTCTCAGGAGAAAATTTGATTAATATTAAATTTACTGCCAACAGCAATGGTTTACTTAGTCAAGCTATAGATGGTACTTCACCAAGAAATTCATATTTAATTGATCTAGATTCTCGTTTAGTTACGCTGACTGTAGAAATCGATATGGAAATTGAAACTGGAGTTGAGAACACCTCCGAGCACTCAGATTTATTTTCAGTATTTCCAAATCCAGCAACTGATGTTGTAAACTTCAACTTCTTAGATAAAGCACCTAGCGATTATACCATTCAGTTTTTTGATGCAAGCGGAAAATTGATTTTTCAAGAAACCAATGAGTCTATGATTAGTGTTTCTTCGTTAAACTCAGGAATGTATTTTTACCGTATGATTGATGGTAATAAAGCTTATACTGGTCATCTAAGTGTAATAAAATAAAGATATATCCTCACAGGGATTTTAGATTTCTTTATTGAAATCTTTGAAAACCCTCCTCTTCCTATTTAATGGAAGATGGAGGGTTTTCTTATATTTAGAGTATATAAACATGTTATGAAGTATATTATTTTCACGATTCTTTTTTTCACTTCCGTAAATATTTACTCGCAAAAAACAGTCGGAGTTATTAACACCAGCGAAGATGTTTTGCCAGGCTATATTTTCTTTTCTCCTTTCTCAGGCACCAATGCCTACATGATTGACCAGTGTGGTCAATTGGTTAATAAATGGGAAAGAGGAACCAATCCAGGGTTATCTGCCTACTTTTTGGATAATGGACTAATGCTCAGAACTTATAAGCCAGAACCGAATGGACCATTTACATCTGCTAGTAATGCTGGAGGACTAGAATTAGTTGATTGGAATAATGATATAGTTTGGTCTTATGAGTTTAATACTTCCGAATGGATATCACATCACGATGCCACGATCATGCCCAATGGCAATATTTTACTTCTGACTTGGGATCTTGTTTATACTGATGAACTGATAGAAATGGGAAGGGACCCAAACGAAATATCTAGTCAAGGCTTTATGTGGTCCGAAAGGATCATAGAAGTGGAACCGATTGGCAGCAATGACATGGAAATAGTCTGGCAATGGGAAATCAAAGATCACTACGTCCAAGAGCTTGATTCAACAAAACTGAACTTTGCTGTAGTTGCAGATCATCCTGAACTTTTTGATCTCAACCTACCCGAGCTGAATAGCTCCAATTCGAACTCTACTCGTGATTGGAATCATATGAATGCAATTGATTACAATGAAAACTTAGATCAAATACTAATCAGTGTCAGAAATTCTGATGAAATTTGGATCATCGATCATTCTACAACTACAGAAGAAGCAACAACATATACTGGTGGAACCTACGGCAAAGGTGGCGATATTCTATTCCGTTGGGGAAATGCCAATGCTTATGATAGGGCTCCGGTGAGCGATCAGAAATTATTTGGACAACACGGTGTCAATTGGATTGATGATGGTCTTGAAGATGAAGGCAAAATATTAATCTTTAATAATGGAAACGGTCGACCAGGGCCAGATTTTTCAACAACAGAAATTCTAGTACCGGAGCAAACAAGTCCAGGGTTTTATATTCTTCCAGAGACAGATCCATTTGGTCCTGAAAATACTGAATGGAGTTATGATGGTGGAAATGATGGTTACTACTCACCATACTTATCAAATGCACAAAGGCTTTCGAATGGGCATACATTAATCAATGCAGGATCACCTGGCTATATATTTGAAATCGATGAAAACGATGAAATAGTTTGGGAGTACGTCATTCCATTGCAGGGAAACACAGCAGTACCACAAGGTGCCAATCCCGGAGGAAATTCCACCTTTAGAGCCTACAAGTTTGATCCTGATTTTCCTGGTTTTGATGGTATAGAAATACAAGCTGGCGAGCTCATTGAGTCTGATGATAATCCCTTGCCTTGTTTAATTTCATCTTTAAAGAACAAAATTGTTTACCTACCCGCTTTTTCTTTCACTCATAATAGAGATCATAACGAACTAAATATTAACAACCCAAAATCTACAATGCTTGAGTTAAACCTATTTGACATTTATGGAAATAAAGTAGAGCATAAAAGTATTCTATCAGAAAGCATAATGCTTCCATTGAATCTTTCAAATGGTATTTACTTTTTAGAGTTATCAGATCAAAAAGCGAATAGAATATCAGGCAAAGTGATTATTACGAATTAAAAAATTTATGAAAACACTTTTCGAATTTGCAGAAGCTTTACTCGAATTGTTTTTTCCTAAATTATGCATTGCTTGTTTACTTAAAAATCCATTAAGAGAGGATTTATTTTGTTTGAGTTGCAAACTTGAACTACCCTACACAGATCAGATTGATGTTATCGACAATGAATTAGAGTATAGAATCTATGGTCGATTCAAATTTGAAAGGGCAGCAGCACTTTTTCGATTTAGAAAAGCAAGTAGTGTCCAAACAATCATTCATCAATTAAAATATAAAAACAGGCCGCACATTGGCGTTGAATTAGGGCGAGAATTTGGTAAAAGAATTTTAGCATCAGAACAATTTGACATTCCTGATTTGATAATTCCAATTCCGCTGCATCATAAGAAGCAAAAGAAAAGAGGATACAACCAAAGTTATCAATTTGGAAAAGGAATTGCTGAGGTACTCGATATCCCCATTTACGGAAGTGTGCTAAGCAAGGTCTCAGATAACAATTCTCAAACAAAGATGAATCGACTTGCTAGATTGGAGAATGTGATGAACTCATATAAACTTCAAAATGACTCAAAAATCACAGGAAAACACGTTCTATTGGTAGATGACATCATAACTACAGGAGCGACAATTGAAGCAGCTGCACAAAAATTATTAAAGTCACAAAATCTAAAGTTATCTTTGGCAATTATTGGTATGGCGGAACTATGATTGAAAATCTAATTAAGGAGGAATTTAAGAGAAGGCTGTTGGAAGAGAGCCTCATGCGCATCCATGCTTGTATTGACTTCATGGAAGATGAACATCTTTGGTATTCGCCTAATGATCATGTCAATTCTGTTGGGAACATGGTCCTGCATCTTTGTGGTAACATTAGGCAATATATCATTTCAACTTTTACAGTTCAGAAGGACGAGAGAAAAAGAAGTTTGGAGTTTTCACTAAATAAGTCACATACAAGAGAGGAGTTAAAAGAGATGATTGGCTCAACGATACGCGAAGCAGTAGAAGTTGTAAATAAGCTTGATGGGCAATTGCTAGAACTAGAATTTGATGTACAAGGTTTTACAGAATTGGGAATCAATATCATAATCCATGTCATCGAACACACAAGCTATCATACTGGTCAAATAACGACGATGTGCAAGTGGCTTGAAGATGTAGACACAAATTATTATCCAGGACTTGATTTAGATATTACCAGCTAGTGGCTCTAAAGGTTTTAAACATAACGGAAGAAGGGCGAGGTGGTGGCCCACTAAAAAGAATCGAGGATGTTGCTCATACTTTGCTAAATCAAGACGTAGAAACAACTGTGTTATTTCCTAATAAAAACGCAGAAGAATTTAGAGCGGCGCTTATGCAAAAATCTGTTCCGTACATTGAAACAAGCCTACACAGACTTACAAAGGACAAAATACCGCTTTTAATGTATGTGCTCACCTTTATTCCGGAGATTCTAAAACTTATCCGAATAATAAAGAAGAACAATTTTGATATTGTACTTTGTAATAGCTCTTGGCAGATAAAAGGAGTTCTTGCAAGTCGATTTACAAAAGCAAAATCAATTTGGATTCAAAATGATTCTTATCAGGCAAGTTCTGTCAAGAAGCTATTCAATTTTGTTTCCAAAAGAGCTGACGCATTTGTGTTTGTTTCAAATCGTACTAAAGAATTTTATGCTTCAATAAATCCAAAGATTCTGGATAAACCATTTGTAATTATTCAGTCCCCTGTTGATACCAATAAATTTTCACCTAAAGTAGATAAGCAAGAGTCAGAATATATTAAAGAAGAAGGAATCAATGTTTTATCCGTTGGGTATATAAATCACAATAAGGGATTTGACACTTTAATAAGGGCCATCCATGAAGTAAATAAGAAAATAAAAGAAAAAATTAATTTTTACATTGCTGGACCAGCTTTTGATAGTCAACAAGAATACTACAACATGTTACTCCATCTTCAAAAGGAATTGAATGTCAATAACTTGAAATTTTTAGGAATGAGAAAAGACATTCCTTTCCTTCTAAACAGCATGGAATTATATGTTTGTTCGTCAGATTTTGAGGCCAGTCCAATTTCTGTGTGGGAAGCCATGGCTTCAAAATTAGCTGTTGTGTCAACCGATGTTGGAGATGTGGAAGATATCTTCATGCAGTACAAATGTGGCTTGGTAGTTCCATCAAAGAGTCCAAAGAAACTTGCCGAAGGAATTTTGCAAATTGTGATGGATGAAAATCTACGAAAAGAGCTTTCAATAAAGGCAAGAGAGACTTCTGTGAAATTATTTTCAGTTGATTCTGTAGCCAGTAAATATCGCAATTTTTACCTCCGAGTAAATAGTGAAACAGATGCTACTTAAAACCAGCCCAGTTCTTGCCTCGTTAAATTTTTCGGAAACCCTAGAGTTTTATAAATCGATAGGGTTTAAAAATACTTACCTAGATAATGTGTACTGCATTATGATGAGAGACCAAATTTCCCTGCACTTTTGGAAATGTAAAAACAATATTCATCCAGAAAATACAAGCTGCTACATTTATGTAAATGAGATTGACAAATTGTACAAAGAGATCGAAAATATTAAGGCGATTCATCCAAACGGAAACATATCTGACACTGAATATGGAATCCGAGAATTTTCTATGCTTGACATCCATGGAAACCTAATAAGGTTCGGAAAAGTTATCAAATAATTTCTATACTACATTTTAAGTCAAGTCCTTATATATTAATTAAATTTGCAATAAGTTCAAATCTTGCATATTGATTCAATAAGCCTAATTTTATTGACTTCAAGCAATATTTTAAGTATATACCACCTTAATTAAAATGAAATTATGGTTCATAAAAATACATATGTTGCTATTATGGCGGGTGGATTAGGTTCAAGATTTTGGCCTTCGAGCAGAGAAAGTCTACCCAAACAGTTCTTAGATATTATAGGTATTGGTAAATCACTGATTCAACTTACCTGTGAAAGGTTTGAAAATATCGTTCCTGCAGAAAATATTTTGGTCCTAACCAACAAGGCTTATGTCGGCCTTGTACAAGAACATCTTCCACAAATACCTGCAGAAAATATTCTTGCAGAACCAAGTAGAAATAATACAGCACCTTGCAATGCATTGCTTGCATTAAAACTTATTGAGAAAAATAAAGATGCAAACTTAGTAATTGTTCCTTCAGACCATATAATTCTAAAAGAACAAGAATTTTTAAACAAAATTACAAAAGCTGTTGAATTTGTTTCGTCCAATGAAAAGTTGGTTACCTTATCAATTCAACCTACTCGGCCAGATACAGGTTATGGATATATCGAGCTAGGAGAAACCGTCGAAGGCGAGATAAGAAAGGTTGTGCAGTTTAAGGAAAAACCAAATTTGGAAACAGCCAAGGAATATATCGCCGATGGAAATTTTGCATGGAATGCAGGTATATTTGTTTGGAGTGCGAAGACAATTATAAATTCATTTAATGCAAATGCGAAGAATATAATTGATGTTTTAAGTGAAGACCTTTCTAAATTAAATACAGCACAAGAACAAGATTACATAGATAGGGTTTATCCAAATACAGAAAGCATTAGTATTGACTATGCAATTTTGGAGAGAACGAACCAATTGTATACTATACCATCTGACATTGGGTGGTCAGATCTTGGAACCTGGAATTCTCTCCATGCTTACATGGAAAAAGATGAAAACGAAAATGTGGTTCTTGCAAATTCACAAAAACTGGAAAATGTAAAAGATACATTTATAAAAACTTACAAAGATAAATTGGTGGTCGTAAATGGATTATCTAACTACATCATAATTGATGAGGAAGATGTCTTGATGATCTACCCAAAAGATAAAGAACAAGAAATTAAATCAGTAAGAGTTTCGATCGATGAAGATCGATACCTATAATGTCGAAGACTAAAAAAATAATATTAGTAGCCAACTCAACTTGGAACATCTATAATTTTAGGTTGAACATAATTAGAAAATTGATATCTCAAGGACATCAATTGGTCGTTATTGCACCTGTAGATGAATATTTAGAATACAAAGAAAATTTTCCAGATGTAAAACATGTGCCATTGAAAACCATGGCAAGGGATAGCACAAACCCAATTAAGGATATCTTACTATTTGTAGAACTTTACAGAAAATATAAATGGCTTAAACCGGACTTGATACTTCATTATACCAACAAGCCAAATATATATGGGGGCCTTGCAGCAAGGTTTTTAAAAATTCCATCAGTGGCTTTTGTAACTGGTTTGGGTTACTCATTTATTCACAAAGGATTTCTAAATTTTATAGTCAAAAAACTTTATCGTGTTTCAAGCAAAACACACAAGAAAATAATTTTTGAGAATCAAGATGATCTTAAATTATTCGTAGATGATAAAATTGTAAATAAAGAAAAAGCTATTTCTATAAAAGGCTGTGGTGTCGACACATCTTATTATATACCTTTTCCAAATGGAGAAGTAAAAGAAAACATAACCTTTACCTTTATTGGCCGCCTTTTATATGACAAAGGAATTATCGAATTTATAAATGCTGCAAAAATCACCAAAGCAAAATATCCAAAGAGTCGATATGAAATCATTGGCGAATTTGATGCAGATAACCCTTCAAACATAGATAGAGAATTTTTGGTCAACTGGGTGGATAGTGGCATCATCGACTACAAAGGATTCGTTAGAGATATCCGACCCCTATTGAAATATTCAGATTGTGTGGTACTTCCATCCTACCGTGAGGGAATGCCAAGAACAGTTCTAGAGGGCATGTCAATGGGTAAGGCAATTATTACTTCAAATGTTCCCGGCTGTCGAGAAACCGTAGTAGAAAATATAAATGGATATATTGTTCCAGTTAAAAATGCTAAGGCGCTAGCAGACGCATTCGAAAAATTAATTACGCTGTCATATGAAGAAAGAAAGAAAATGGGAGCGGCTGGAAGGAAAATGGCTGAGGAGCAATTTGATGACAAACTAATAGCAGATAATATTGCAACAATACTAAAACCAATTATAGATGGCTCAGAATCCTGAGGCAGCATTACTAATACACTACTATTTTCCTCCTATTCATTCGATAGGAGTGTTGAGGAATTTTTACATAGCGCAAGCATTTCAAAAAAGAATAAAAACAATAAAGGTTTTAACAACCAGCAATAGAAATGTGCTTCCGCAAAATAATATGAAGGGTCTTGACACTTTTGATGTTACAGAACTTAAAACAAAGGACTACAGATCAAAGAGAAAACAAACCCACTTTAAGGAGGCGCAAAAAGAAAAATGGACCATCAAGTTTGGTCGCAAATTAATTGATAGTTATCCATTTAATGTATGGGTGGGTGAAGGTGGTTCGAGCTACATTAGAGATGGAATAAAACAAGGTATAGATTTTCTTTCAAAAAATCCAAGTGCAATCATCTATAGTTCCTTTAGACCTTATGCTGATATATACATTGGAAGCAAACTAAAGTCTTCTTTTCCAAATGCAAAGTGGGTTGTTGACTTTCGGGATCTTCATGTTGATCCAATGTATAAGAATGTATTCTTCCCCTCTTATCAAAGAGGCGTCGATAAAAAACTGCTTAAGCAAGCGGATTTAATCACTACAGTTTCAGATGGACTTGCCAAGGAGTTAAACAAGTCCTTGGGCCATGTTGAAACTATATACAATGGAATTGTTTCGCGTCCGTTTGAAATAGAAAAATTTAAAAAATTTACAATCTCATATACTGGGTCTCTCTTTGGAAATAGCAGAAATCCCAAGCCATTTTTGCGGTATCTAAATAATCAGATTGAAAAAGGAAAAATCACCAAAGAAAACTTGGCAATTAAATATGCTGGAAAAGATGGTTCAAAATTTAAAGAATTGATTAGGCAATATGATTTTGAAGGCCAGTATGAAGGGCTAGGCATGATCAGCCATAATAAAGCAAAACTCTTGCAGCAACAATCACATGTCAATCTTTTACTTACAAGTGTTACTAAAAATCACAAAGGTGTGCTAACTGGAAAGTTATTTGAGTACATTGGTTCCCTTACCCCGACATTAGCCGTCATAACGGGTGGCAAAGATTCGGAGATAGAAAACTTGTTAATTGAGACAGGTGCTGGGCATGTCTTTTATGAAAGTGATAATGAAAGTGTGGCATTTATGAATTGGTATGAAGCTTGGAAAAATAATACACCAAAAGTAAATGACTCAACAAAGATTCAAGATAATTATTCGTGGAACAAAGCCGTAGATAAAATTTTATCAAATTTAGATGTATAAAGTACTGCACATAGTAGGTAATCGACCTCATTTTATAAAGCTAGCTCCAGTAAGTCGAGAAATAGCAAAACATGAATCACTTTCACAAGTAATTGTACACACTGGTCAGCACTATGACCAGATGATGTCTCAGCATTTCATTGATGAACTTCAAATTCCTAAACCAGATTATAACTTAGAAGTGGGCTCAATTTCTCCTCTCCTTCAATTTTCAAAAATTCTTGCAGGTCTAGATGAAATTATAAGCAAAGAAAACCCAAGTGTTATTTTGGTATATGGAGATACTAACTCTACAGCTGCAGGCGCTATTGCATCAGCCAAAAGTAATATTACTTTAGGCCATGTTGAATCTGGTCTAAGGGAACATGACAAAAGTATTCCTGAAGAAATAAACAAACTACTAACCGATTCAGTAACTGATCTTTATTTTGTACCTACTCAAACCGGCGTTGACAACCTTCAGAAAGAAGGAAAAATAACCGGAGTGCACCTTACTGGTGATGTAGGGCTTGACCTTGTCCATCAAAGTCAGAAAAATATAGAAAATGCTGAAAGTATTCTCACACAATATGGTCTAGAGAAAAAGAATTATATTTTTATGACCACACATCGTGCTGCCAACACTTCCTCTAAAGAAGCAATGCATGAAATTTTTACTGCCGCAAATGAACTTGGACAAAAAATATTCTTCCCAGCACATCCACGAACAACAAAAGCAATTCAAACTTTTTCTATGAATGGATTACTCGATAATCCTAATTGGATTATTACAGGACCCATTGGGTTTTTTGAAACTCAAGCACTAATAAAAAATGCTTCATTTTGTCTTACTGATTCGGGTGGCGTAATCAAGGAGTCTTACTTCCATAAAACTCCTGCAATAATTATTGATAAACAAACGGAATGGATGGAGACGATAAATGAAGGGTGGACTCATATTGCAGGAGCGTCTAAAACAAAAATCTTAACTTTAGCAAATAATCTATCTATTCCTAGCATTCACCACAACAGTCTTGGAGATGGCTCAGCCTCAAAAAAGATCGTTGATATTATTATATCTTATCAAACAGACAAATTGGCTTGATGGAATTTAAAGATAAAAAGGTTGTTGTTTTAGCCCCTCACACAGATGATGGTGAATTGGGCTGTGGTGCAACGATTGCAAAAATTTTGGACGAAGGTGCCTTGGTGTATTATGTCGCACTATCCACAGCAGAGCAATCAGTTCCAGATGGTTTTCCAAAAAATAGATTAGAAATTGAAGTTAAGAAGGCTACAAGCGCTCTTGGTATTGCTGAATCAAACCTATTCATCTTCAAACATGAAGTACGAAAATTAAATTACGTACGCCAAGAAATATTAGAGTCCTTGGTAGAAATTAGAAATAATATTCAACCCGATATAGTTTTTCTTCCTTCATCAAAGGACATTCACCAAGATCACCTTACGGTTATGCAAGAAGGCATTCGTGCTTTTAAGTATAGCACTATTCTTGGCTATGAATTGATCTGGAACAATCTATCTTTTGATACAGATTGTTTTATTAAAATAACTCAAGATCAGCTCGACAGAAAAATCGCTGCACTAAAGTGTTATAAAACTCAAGAGGGGAAGGCCTACATGAACTCCAAATTTATTACATCACTTGCAACTGTGAGAGGGACACAGATTGGTTCTCGGTATGCAGAAGCTTTTGAGTTAATAAGATGGATCATAGAATAGAAAGTATAGCAATTCACCAACCCAACTACATTCCATGGCTTGGGTATTTCTTTAAAATTTTTATGTCTGACCACTTTGTCTTTCATGATGATGTGTTGTTCAGTGCCAAGAGTTTCACAAAAAGATGTTTGATAAGAAAGGAATTTAATAGCCAAGAAACTCAATGGCTTGGAGTTGCCGTTTTGAAAGGTGGGGATAAAAAAATAAAGGCAATCAAAATAGATCATATGTCTTTAAAAATAGAAAAGCATATCAAAAAGATGGAATATCTCTATCACGCCACACCATACTACGACTATTATTTTCCTACTCTAAAATCTGCCTTATCTGAATATGATCAATTCCAAAACCTAGCGGAATTCAATATTCATATCATTAAAACTCTAGCCAAACTCTTGAAGATAAATAGCCATTTTCACAAATCTTCCGACTTGGATTTTAACCTAAAAGCTCATAACTATAATTTAGCTTTGATCAAGCAATTTGATTGTTCGGTATATTATTCTGGTACCGGTGCCAAAGAATACCAAGATGATATTTTGTTTGCAGAAAATAACATTGATTTGGTTTACTTGGATACACTAGGCTATCTGGATCAAAATAATTATCTACAACATCAAGGTGATTTTCTACCAAGTTTAAGCATTATTGATGCCATAATGAACGTTGGAGTAGAAGGTGTTAGAGAAATTTTCTTTGCTATGCGCCAAGAATTTAATCCGTCACAAGCAATTTAAAATGTTTAAAAATTTCATCTTACTACTATTTGTCATAATCTTAGCTAGTTCTTGTATAGCAAAGAAAATCTTCAATCAAGAAGAAGAAAACAATAGAATAGAAAGTATTTCTTTCCCGGAAGATTGGACAGGAAGATGGCAGGGAGATCTGATGATATATTCTGGACTAGGTCTTCAGGATCAGCTCAAGATGGAGTTGATTATTGAACCAATTGTAAATTCAGAAAATTATACCTTCACAATTGTTTATGATACCGGTATAGACTTAAGCAAAAGAGAATACGAATTAATTGTTGTAGATCAAGAACAAGGTCTTTTCATCGTCGATGAAAAAAATACCATCATGATCGAAAGTTATTTCATGGGAGGAAAATGGTTTCAAAGATTCGAAGTAGCAGGATCAATGTTGGTTTGTACAATAGAACAACAAGGTAAAAATCTAGTCTGGGAAATTACTTCCGGAAAATCAGAAAAAATAAGCACTACTGGGGATACAAACATCGAAGGTATTTTAGAAGTAAACACCTTTCCTTTTGGTGTGTACCAAAGAGCCGTTCTTTCTAAGTTTTAAAGTTTGTTAAACTGGTATTAGTCCAATATTCTTTCAATTTCAGAAATACATTTTCTTTGGTTAATGCGTACATCGCATTCAGTTGATGGTAATGTATTTTATCATACCACGGATTGCAAAGGTCCGGAATATTAGATGCATACCTTATGTAGCTACCTTTATGATACATTGGAATTTTTGACAACAATCCTTTAAGCCCTTCTTCAAATTCTTCTTTAAAATAACCTAGGCTTGAGAATTCTGCCAATGCAATCATAAAAAATAAAAATCCGTTTAATACTCCCTTACCCTTCTCTGAAGGATATTCTTCAATCCAAAACCCAGCCTGCTGATCTGTTTTTAAATTGTTATTATTATTCAGGCAATAGGTAATAGCCCCTTTTGCAATTTCAAGATATTTTTCTTCTTTTGTTTCTTGATACATTCTTAGCATTGCACTTGCAATGACTCCCTGCGAAATTCCAGAGCTCCATGGTGCAGGCAAAATGAATCGGATAACATCCATTTCATATTGCCAATAGCATTGATCACCCATTTCTTTCTTCAGTGAAAGCAAATAATCGATCTGTAACTTAAATGCATCATTTTTACCCACATTGTAACAATGCAATGCATAAATAGCAGGCGTAAGTGGATTTGATTCTCCATCATTTTCTGCAACAGCTATATCGTTTTCAAACCTAAGACTTTCAATGTATTTTTCATCAATGTAATCAAAGGCTACATAATGATCAGAAAATTTTGTTTGAACTGGATAGTTGATTTGAGAAACCAACTCTTTTACTAATTTGATCTGCCTCTTATTATTTATAACACCATTGTGGAAAGCAAATGCTATTATTTTCCTCCTTATGCCTTGTGTATAATATGAACTCTTCTTTCTCACTGATTGGTTAATGGAAAGTATTTAGGATTAAGAAGTGCATATCTAAGGTCATTGTAATATTCTCCATTTTTCACAACTGCTTTTATTCCTTTTCCTTCATAGACAAAACCAGCTTTTTCCAACACTTTTACTGAGGCAATATTGTGTTCAAAAACAGAAGTATAAAGTCTTTTAATATCAGTGACAGAAAATGCATGTTCTATCGCAAGTTTTATTGCTTTTAAAATAAAACCTTTACCCCAAAATGGCTCTGCCAACCAATAACCAATTTCAGCTGTATGGCTATAAATATCAGTCTGCAAATTATAACCAATTATACCGATCAATTGATCATTATAGCTTATCGCAAATGTTGTTATTGGTTCCTTTCCTAGAATCAAATTTATGAAAGATACCGCATCCTCTGGCTTGTATGGATGCGGAAAATAATCACGCATGTTATCCCATATCTTTTTATTATCACCATACTTTACCAAGTTGACAGCATCTGTTTCTCTCAGATTTCTTATGATAATTTCTGACATAGCTTACCAATTATAATTGACAGAAAAAATCAAATTTCTACCAGGAGCGCTCAAACCCGAAGCAAATGTTCTATAATGTAGATCAAAAATATTTTCCAAACTTAATCGCAACGTCCATGTATTCTTGTGAATGTAGCTCGTATAAAGATTTAGAGTTTGCCATGATGGTGTTCCTTCTGGGAGTGCATATTCTGGATTATCCGCCGATCCACCATAATCTTCTATATCTTTAAAACCATTGTATCTCATAATCAAACTATTTTCCCAATTTCCTTTGGAATATTTCAGTTGTACTCTTCCATATAATGGTGGAATATGATCCAGCGGAGATTCTATATTTTCCTCATCCAAAGAAATTCCCAAAGTATAATTTATAGAAGCAGCCAATGAAAAACTTTCAGTCAAATCATATTCAAACTGTCCTGACAAGCCTCTTACTTTTCCTTTAACCGCATTGACATTAGCTGTAACATTTAAGGTATCCAAATTTGATATAAATACATCAGATCCATCTGGAAGTATAAAATTACGACGAACAACAATATCATCTATTGAACTATAAAAAGCCGTTGCACCAAATTTTAATTTCTTACTGTTGTAGCTAAAGTTAATTTCTACATTATTGGTCTTCTCGGGTTCGAGCTCAGGATTAGGGACGGTTATCTCATTTGCATTTACCCTGATCTTGGCAAGATCATCAACATTGGGTGCTCTATATGCAGAACCTGCCAAGAATTTAATTTGCCAATTATCTTTCCTATAATTTAATCCACTCATCCATACAAAAGAGTTGTTGTTGTTTTCAATGCCGTCATAATAAAAATCCGGCCACAAAACAGAATCACTTGAGAGATAACTAAATTTTGTTGATTGTAAGGACCATCGAGCACCTACATTCCAAAATAAAATATCTTTTATAAGATCCATTCTGTGGTGTGCATAAATTCCAGTTTGCAACATCGAACTACCTCCACTAGGATACCTCGTCAAGAAACTTGGATCCTCTTCATTTGTAATTATATCTTGTGCATTTTTGGTTGACATCAATTCATTGTAATATAAAGATGCACCATATTCTATCAAACTGTTATTTGGAAAGGTTCTTCTAAAGTCAGCATTAACTCCATACACATTCAAATCTTCAAACTGCTCTGTCAAAAGATTACTATTAAAATTTCTTACTCTTCTTGATTCGTTGATTTTCTGATAGGATGAATTGATCATCATGACATCAAATAACTTTCCTTCTCCTTGTATTTCTATGTGGGGAGAAATAAGAAATCTCTTCTGAGGGCCGTAACTCCATTCCGCATATCGTAAAGAACCATTGCGATACTCACTTAAGAAATCATAGCGGGGAATATCTGAGCTATTACTAAACTGAATATTTAAACCAGCTCGTATTTTTTCATTTGCTTGATAAATTATTTTTTCGAGTATATCGATTTGTTTATAGCTAGTTCCTACTTGTACATTTGGATCATCATTTTGGACAATTACATCCTCATCATTTTCCCTTACGACATACTCAAACAGTTTGCCGAAGTCAGGATACTCGCTGCTTCTATTTGAACCGGCGCGTAAATCACCAAAACTAGATAAAGAAATGCTTGTAAGTGAAGACAAATTCTTTTGGTTTGAAAGCGTAAAGTTTACATGAGCAGATCGTTCATCATTTGCGGAAGCGTAACGGACGTATGACTCTCCTCCAAACTTCTTCGTATCAATCAATGGGTTTTTAGTTCTAAAATGAATTACCCCTCCGATGGCGTCACTTCCGTAAAGAAGGGAACCGGGACCATATATTAATTCTGCTCTATTAAGTATAGCAGGATCAATTGTTATTGCATTTTGAAGATGTCCACTTCTGTAAATGGCATTATTCATCCTGACACCATCGACGACTAATAAGATTTTGTTTGCTTCAAATCCACGTAGAACAGGGCTACCTCCACCCATTTGACTTTTTTGCACATACACTGAACCCGTCTTTTCAATTGCATCTGCAGAAGTTTGTGCTTGACTCAGGCGAATATCTTTAGAATCAATGGATTCAACTTGATAAGGAAGGTCTAAACTATTTGCATTGGTTCGTCCTACAATTAATATTTCCTCTATTAATTCATCAGCTGATTTCATCACCAAGACAAATTTTGCCTTTTCAATTTGACTTTTGGTAAAATAGGTTTCCTCATATCCCAAAAAACTAAGTCCTAGCGTTTTGAATTTTTCGAAATCTATTTCTGCCTTACCATTTAAATCTGTACTTAATGTAGCCAAGCCATCATAGTATAGTGTAACTCCTGGAAGCCCAAGCTCATCATCATCTATAACTTGTATTTCCTGTTGTGCAAAACAAATATTTGCGCAAAGCAAAAATGTACTAAGCCTTAGGTAATTTAATAGTAAACGTCGTCCCTTCATTTAATTTTGAATTCTTCACAAATATTTTTCCCTTATGGTAATCTTCTATTATTCTTTTCGCCAAGGAAAGTCCTAAGCCCCACCCCCTTCTCTTAGTAGTAAAACCTGGTTCGAAAACTGTCTTTTGTTTATTTAACGGTATTCCTTTTCCTGTATCTGTAATATTGATAACAACATAATTATTCTCTTCATTGATGACGGCAGTAATCTTGCCAACTGCTCCCATGGCATCAAGTGAATTACGAATCAAGTTTTCGATTACCCAATCAAAAAGATGCTGGTTGATATTGACATTTAATTCTTTGTTAGGCATTTTGGGAAAGTCGAATACCATCTTCTTTGATGCCCGTCGTTGCATATAGTTTCTACAGGTTTCCAATTCTTCATAAATATTGATTGGAGTAAGTTTAGGCTTCGAACCAATTTTAGAAAAACGATCTGCTATGAGTTCAAGTCTGTTTACATCACTTGATAATTCATTGATAATTTCCAACTCATCTTTGCGACCAATATTTAATTCTTTAAGGTGATCAATCCAAGCCAATATTGCTGAAATTGGAGTTCCTAATTGATGGGCCGTCTCTTTAGCCATTCCAGCCCATACCCGATTCTGTTCGGCTTTACGAGAAGTAGAAAAGAAGAAGTATCCAAGACCGATAAAAGCTCCTAATAGAAGTACTTGCACGATAGGAAAGAAAGTAATTAAAGTATAAAGTCTTGAATTTTCATAGTAGATAAAAGAAGCATAACCAATTCCCTCAATAGGTTCTTTACCAGATTTCAGAAAAGCCGATTTCCGTTTTTTCAAGAATTCCTGATCACTATTTCTTTCCTCTGGCAAGAACTTATCGCCAGAAAGCACACCCGATTCGTCTTCAAATATGATTGGAATGGTGTTGGTTTTTTCCAAAAACGATAATTCAAAAGCTAAATCATTTTGATTTAAATCCATTGGATCCCTAGAAGCATTTATATTCAAATACTCAACTAGTAATTGAACATTGATCTTTTCCTTTTCAGCAAGCCTATCAGCTAAGTAGTTGGAATAATACATGGTAATCAATACAATGATCAAACCGATCACTGCTAATACGATTTTCCACCATTGCCGTTTACTATAAATATCTGTGCTAGCCATTGTAACAAATATACGACCATACTAAAGGCTATAGTATAAATTTTGTTGCTTTTCGGTTCTTCTGGTCGGGCACATGCTTGTTAAAAAAGACATAATATTTATTGATGTTGGGCATTAAAGCACTAAAGCTTCTACTTTTGTTGAAAATTATAATCGTGAAGTATTCTTTTATCCTATTACTTAGTCTTTTTTGTTTTAGTTTATCAGCACAAACCGCCAATCCAGTGACATGGGAAACAAAGGTGGTGGCCAATGAAAACGGGACTTTTGATCTTGTTGTTGATGCTATCGTTGATAAAGGTTGGTGTTTCTATTCTCAGCATACTGGTGAGGATGGACCTATTCCAACTTCTTTTGAGATTACCTCTGAGAATGTTGAATTAATTGGTGATTTCAAGGAATTGACTGAGCCAAAGAAGGGAATGGATGAAATGTTCGGTGTTGAAGTTATCAAATTCAACAAGAATGCTCAATTTGTCCAAAGCTTCAAGACGGATTCAGCAAAAATGATAGAGGGCAATGTCACCTTTATGACATGCGATGATAAAAGGTGCTTGCCTCCGGTCACAGTTGATTTCTCGGCCAAATTTTAGAAGGCCATTCCTCGTCCAATTGTTTGCACAAATTTTATCTTTACGAAACTTTAAAAGTTAATTCAATGCGAACAACATTTTTAAGTATAATAATTGTTTTAAGTTCCTTCTTGTCGAATGCACAGGATAGTCCTGTTGAGTGGAAAATTGATATTCAACATCTAGAAGCTGACAACTATGAACTCAGCTTTAAAGCAGACATTGATAAGGGCTGGAATGTATACTCTCAGTTTACTAGCCCTGATGGCCCAGTCCCAACAGAAATAAATTTTGAATCTGATGGATTTGAAAAAGTAGGAAAATCAATAGAAACTGGGCACAAAAAAGAAGGTTACGATAAGCTATTTAAAACTGATGTGATAAAATTCCTAGATGACGAACCCTTCGTCATCAAACAAAAAATAAAGGTAAATCCAGGTACTGAGTCAATTATTGGATGGCTAACCTTCATGACTTGTGATTCGAAAAGATGTCTTCCTCCTACGGATATTGACTTTGATTTAGCAATACCAACAAGCAATCAGCCTGTTGACAAAAAAACGGAAGAAGAGAAATCCAAACCTCTTGGGAAGAAAATAATTGAAGCACCTAAGAAAGCGGTCTCTGCAGTAAGTGACAAAGTAGTTGATGCCAAAACAGCCGTAAAAGAAAAAGTTAGTACAGCCGTAAATAAAACGAAAGATGCAGGCGCCGCTGTCGCTAGTAAGGTCGCAGAAGTAAAAAATAATACAAAAGAAAAAATTCAAGCTGTTACCTCAAATGGTAAAATCGATGAATCAGTACTCGACAAGAGTGGCAATGATATGCCAGTTGTCTGGAGTTTTAAACTTGTGGACTTAGGCAACGGTGAATATGAGATAGAATATACAGCAAAAATTGATGATGCTTGGAATGTCTATTCTCAATACACTGATGACAATGGACCAGTACCAACCTACATAGAGTATGAGGTAAATGAAGGAGTTGAATTATTGGGGAAGGCAACAGAAGAAGGTCATCGAAAAGAAGGAAAAGATCCTTTGTTTGATAATGTGGTTGTGATTAAGTTTTTAGGAGATGAAGATTTTGTAATTACCCAAAAACTAAAGGCCAATAAGAATTCAAAGCTAAAAGGTTACCTAACGTATATGACCTGCGATGATTCCCACTGTATGCCTCCTACAGATGTAGATTTTGAGGTGGACTTTGGGAATAATTACTTTGGTGCACTACGATCTGACATAGCTATTGCGCCACCTATTCAACCAACATCAAATTCGGGATTAAAGACAACAGCAGAAGGTTTTGTAGATCAAAGTATTCCTTCTATTACAACATCTGTAGCTAATCCAGTCAAAGATTGTGGTGGCGACAGGGAAGCCGGCTCAGATTTACCTAGATCTTTTATCTTAGGCTTTTTGGGAGGATTGCTTGCACTTTTAACACCTTGTGTATTCCCAATGATCCCTTTGACCGTTAGTTATTTTACAAAAGATACAAATAGGTCTGGCCTCATGAATGGTTTAATTTATGGTGCTTCGATAATGGTAATTTATATATCAATGGGATTAATTATCACTGCGTTTTTTGGTGAAGATGCCCTACAACAATTGTCAACCAACGCTATTGCAAATACCCTATTCTTCTTGATATTCATATTTTTTGCTTTTTCATTTTTTGGCTATTATGAAATCACCTTGCCTAGTTCATGGACAACAAAAACTGATTCTGTTGCTGACAAGGGAGGTATTTTAGGAATATTTTTCATGGCCTTTACTTTGGCTTTAGTCTCTTTCTCATGTACTGGCCCAATCATCGGTTCTGCCTTGGTGTCTTCAGCAACCAGTAAGCTTGGACCAGCTGTTGTTATGACGGGCTTTTCTTTGGCTCTTGCTTTACCGTTTGGTTTGTTTGCGGCATTCCCATCTTGGTTAAATTCCTTACCCAAATCAGGTGGATGGATGACCTCTGTAAAAGTTATTTTAGGATTTCTAGAACTGGCTTTTGCATTTAAGTTCTTGTCTGTAGCAGATTTAACAAGTCACTGGAATTTCTTGAGATATGAGTTATTTCTTGGAGTGTGGGTTCTTATTTCAGTAGCGATGGGCTTATATATATTGGGAAAAATTAGATTTCCACACGATAGCCCTGTTAAGAAATTATCACCTTTGAGGTTAGGACTTGCGGTTGCATTTTTTGGGCTCGCTATTTATTTAGCAACCGGCTTTAGAGTAAATCCAGACAATCAAAGTAGTTATATTCCAAAAGCAATAACAAGTGGAATTGCACCTCCAGCTAACTATACATTTTTCTTACCTAAGCCAACTGATTTAGCAGATAAGGATATACAATCCATTTATCCATCGTACACTATCTGTGCAAACAACATACCTTGCTTTAAAGACTATAATGAAGGATTAAATTATGCCAAGTCAATTGATAAACCCGTGTTTGTTGATTTTACTGGTCATGGTTGCGTGAATTGTAGAAAGACTGAAGAGTTCATTTGGGTTGATCCAGAAGTAAGAAGAAAGTTAGCAGAAGATTATGTTCTTGTTTCCTTGTACACAGATGATAGAAAGAAGCTTGAAGAAACATTATTAAGTTTGAGATTAAATCCTGATGGATCAAATTTCAAAATCAGAAATATAGGTAACATGTGGACTGATTTTCAAATTGTCAACTTTAAAGAAGTTTCACAACCATTATATGTGTTAATGTCCAATAGGGAACAAGTAGTTTCAAATCCAAGAGGTTATTATGAAGGAATTGATGGATATAATGCCTACCTTGATTGCGGATTAGAAACAATCTCTTCGTTAGAGTGATTTTGATCCATTTTGCACATTCCTCCCAAAAGGAAAAGTAAAAAGAAAGAAATACTATAGGATCGTTCCAAGGTGTTCTCAACCAGAAAGGAAACGATAAATATCAACCATATAGCAAAGAATTCGCTATCCTGTTTTTTACGAAAGTAAAAGATGGGGTAGCACATCCCAATCAAGAATAACAATAATCCTACTATTCCGCTCCCAGCTAGAATAAATAAGTATTGATTGTGAGGATACTTTTCTAAATCCTTACCAAATAAGCTTTTATACTTTTCTTTACATACTGCCTTTAGATCACCTATGCCAGTACCTAAGATTGGATATGATTTTACAATATCCCATCCAACCTTATAAGAATACATCCTTCCTGAGTCTGATAAATTACCTCCCTCCCCTTTTTGAAACATTCTTAAGTCATAGATCATATACTCTATCTTCTTGTTGAAGGTTGGAATTGTTTTGTAAGCAATAAATGGAGCAAGCATAAGAATTGCCAAAGCTGCATATAATACCCTTTGTTTATATTGTACTGCATATCTCAATAAAATAAAAAACATAGAAATATAAAACACTGCCAAGCCACTCCTAACAGCCAGAAGATGCAAAATCACAAAAAGATAAATTGATCCAATTGACAAAATTGGCTTTAACCAATTTGGCAATTCATTTCTCTTTTCAACGAAATGGACCAAACCAATAATTATAGCGAAGGCGATATAAATACTGTATTTTATGTGATCAACCGGGGTGCTAAATGTTTGTCCTTTTTTTATCAATAATAAAATTGAATCAACGTCAAAAACTTGATAGACAATTTGGAAACTACTTGCAATTGCTAGTAGAAAAAAGCTTAAACTGATTTTATAAAACTCCTTGCTTACAAGTTCTCTCTGTAAATAAAAAGCTATCGGGATAAATAGAAATGGAACCTTCAATCTCAAATGTCTTAACCAATGAGTTAAGTCCTCACTATTTATACCTGAAATAAAAGTTAGAATAAAAATTAAAATCAAAGCCCCAAAGGGAGCAAATCCCTTCCAAGCTGTCTTTGGTTTGTCACTAAAATACTTGTATAAGGCAATCGCGGAAAAGGCAATAGAGCTAACAGACAACAAAAATAGGCTGTAGAATATCGAAAAGACCATGAGAAATAATAACCCGATTGCTGCTTTATCTAAAGTATTCATTGGTGCGAAAATAATAGCCTGAAAATTAATCAGCTATTTTTAAAAGATTTTGTTTCTTTAGTCATGATCGAATATCAGAAATTGATGAAGCAACTATTGCCACTTGGTGATTTAGTTGGTGAATATATGAGGAACGAAATAGATAAGGTTCTTCGTTCACAAATAGAAGAAAAAGATATAAATAGTTTGGTTAGCTACGTTGACAAAACTTCAGAACAAATGATTGTAGAGGTTTTGGCCAAGCTAGTTCCTGAAGCTGGTTTCATTACTGAAGAGAAAACTATTCAAACCCAGGAGAAGGACATAATGTGGATTGTTGACCCATTGGACGGAACCACCAACTATTTATTCGGGATTCCACACTATTCCACAAGCATTGCACTCAAGGTAAATGGGGAAATCGTATTAGGTCTAGTTCGGGATAACGCAAAACAAGAAGCCTTTCATGCCATCAAAGGTGAAGGAGCCTATCTAAACGGTAAAAAAATAATGGTTTCAAAAAATCTTGATATGGCAAACTCAATTTTTGTTACTGGCTTCCCATATTCAAACAACTACACTCCTGATGCATATTTGAAAATAATACAACATTGGCTGAAAAACTCAAGAGGAGTAAGACGATTTGGTTCTGCAGCTTTGGATTTGGCTTATGTTGCAGCAGGACGGGTAAGTTGTTATTATGAAGGCTTTCTTAATATTTGGGACATTGCGGCAGGAGCTTTGATTGCAGAAGAAGCAGGTGCCACTGTTTCAGATTTTGAAGGAGCACAAGGGCATTTAGAATCGTGTAAGATTATTGCTTCCAATCCAAATATTTACCCTGAGGTTTTGGATGTTATCAAAACTAATCTTTCCTAAAGTGTTGCCACCCTTGAGCAACTAAGTCTTTGATATTTCCACCACTTGTATGAAGCTTTAATCCTTGGTTTTCTTCAACAATATCACCAATGATAAAGACATCAGGCATATACTTTACCTTCTCAAGATCTTTAGGATCAACCGTAAATAATAATTCATAATCCTCGCCACCATGTAGAGCACAGGTTAGAGGATCCAAGTTAAATGAAATTGCTTTTAATTGTGCCTCTTGATGTATTGGTAGTTTTGTTTCTTCAATAAAAAGTCCAACATTAGACTGCTTAGCAATATGAAATAACTCAGAAGCTAATCCATCGGAAACATCTATCATTGATGTTGGAATCAGTTTATGTTTATGAAAATATTCAACGGCATCTTTCGCTGCTTCCGGCTTAAGAATACTTTCAATAAGATAACTAGCATTATCCAACTCCGGTTGAATTTTCGGGTTCTCTAAATATATTTGTTTCTCTCTCTCAAGAATTTGTAAGCCTAGATAAGCACCGCCAAGGTATCCGCTTACGCAAATAATGTCTCCTACTTTTGCTCCAGATCTATAAGTTACCATTTCTGATTTTGCTCTTCCAATTGCCGTAACACTAATCGTCATTCCTTTAGGACTAGATGTTGTATCACCACCAACAAGATCTACATTATATTTTTCACAAGCTAGAAGAATTCCTGCATAGAATTCATCCAAAGCTTCGATTGAATATCTATTTGAAATCGCAATAGAAACAGTCACCTGAGTTGGAAACCCATTCATAGCGTAGATATCGCTGAGATTTACTACTATCGACTTGTAGCCCAAGTGTTTTAAAGGAGTATATGCCATATCAAAATGGATTCCCTCTACCAACATATCAGTAGATACTAATAATACCTCTTCTCCTGCATTAAGTACTGCTGCATCATCCCCTATTCCTTTTATAGACGATACATTATTTAGAGCAAAGTTTCTTGTTAGGTGTTCTATTAATCCGAACTCCCCCAAGGTATTTACATCTGTTCGATTCTTATTTTGATTCTCCTCCATTTAACAATTCTTTAGTTAAAGCCCACAAGCTATCTTCTGTGTTTATTTCTGCAAAGCTATGTATTTCCTTACCAGTTGCTTTGACTTTAAATTTCATAGAATAGCACATTAGGTGGATACTTCTATCCTTATTTGCCCTTCGAGCGCCATATTTTACATCTCCTTTGATTGGATGACCAATATGTGCTAGTTGTGCTCTAATTTGATGAAATCGACCTGTTGGTATAAATATCTTTAGGATTGAATAGTTATCTGTAGTACTAAGTAATTCATAATTAAGCTTGGCATCCTTATATCCTTCCTTTTCAATTTCAGAAATTTCAGCCTTTCGACTTTTAGTATTATGGAATAAAAAGTGCTCTAGTTGATTTTCAAATTTTTCTATCTGACCTTCTACAATAGCTATGTATACTTTTTCAAATTTTTCTTTTTCAATCAATCCTCTGACATAATTCACATCATCAGGTATCTTACCAAATATGTTCAAGCCAGATGCTGGTCTATCCAATCTTGTAATTGCATGAACTCGCCGCTTACAATAAATTTCTGCCAGTTGTAAAAGTGACATATCACCTGTTTTATCTGGTTGCGTTGGAACGCCAGCGGCTTTGTCCAATATGATAAAATGATGATCATTATGTCTAACAATCTTGGAAATAGGTGGGTGTTTCTTATTCAACTTCTTCGTAGTCTGTAAATTCTTCCTTCTTTTTGTCCAATGCATCTTTTGCTTTAGGACCATTCAACGATGGTTTAAAGTAGAATCGATACATAAAGAACAATATTCCGGTAAGAATTAGGTATTTCATGAAGATATAATATATAAAAAAAGGCCACACCATAATATGATGTGGCCTCAAAATTAAGAATTTATCTTATTTAACTTTAGTAATCTTTCTTGTAACAATCTGTCCTTCTACATCTAACTGTAAGAAGTACATTCCTGATTGAACAGCAGACATATCATACTCTAATTGGAATGAACCCACTTGAGTTCCATAATTTACTGATGATACTCTTTGTCCCATCTGGTTTACCAAGTGTACCTTCACGTTTTTAGCTCCATCAAGTCTCAATGCAACATTTGTTCTATCCTCAACTAAAGTTGGGAATACTTCAACAGCATGATTATCGATAAAATCACTAACACTTGTAGAAAGTCCATTTGCAAGAGCTTCATCAAATGAAACTTGAGAAACATTTATTACTTCACCAGATCCATTATCAGTAATAACACCAATCACGTGCATATTATCTGTATTAAATCCAGCATCAATTTGAATTTCGTCAAAAAGATAGTTATCAACATCTCCAGCAACATATGCTCCTGTTACAACATTGTCAACACCTTCATAGCCACCAATCAATGCTCTTCCAACATGGTCATAAACCATTAAAACATCTGGAACTGAACCAGGTAAAGCCTCAAATCCTCCCATAGGGCCTTGTCCTCCACCACCATAAGCATTAATTTGATTCCATCCAGCACCTGTGCCACTCACTCCATCTTCAGTAAGTATTATTGAAACATTGTAATCAGCATCAATATCTTCTGCAAATTGTAATTCAATAGAAGAAACAAATGCGCCAGTAGCATCATCATATTGAGCCCCTACAGTAATTCCTGCTGGTGCTTTATTATCCATATCAGAAATCGATGGGTCTACGATATCTGCAGGATCAAGAATTTCTTCTCGATTATAAATTACAGAAGGAAATCCCACAAATCCATTAAAGCCAGTAATTGCATCATCATATTCAGCAAATGCCATTGGATCATTGTTGTGAACTGCAACACCAACAAAACTAGAGCCAAATCTTTTTGCCATTTCATCAAGATATACTGTTCCTCTTGGGCACCATGTACACCACGTTCCTGTAGCTTCTTCTACCATAACCCCTCTATCTCCTTCAACTTCAATTCCTCTCAATGTAAAGTCTATTGAATTATCAGAAACATCTTCATCTAGTTCAGCTTCTCCATTTACATTTTCAATTGATAAAGTATAATCTTGAGAACCAGCAATGATTTCCAAACCCTCACTTAAAGAATATCTTCCAGCATTATAAATAGCAATATCTAAACCATCTATAGTTTCTGTAACTTCATTTGTACCATCACTAATTACAACATCAAATGAATTTATATTTTCAGCTCCGTTATTGAATACAAAACCAGAAAGTTTATAGTTTACACCAATTTTAGCATCACTAAAAGTAGATGCTCCACCAGCATTGATTCCATAACTTCGACTTGGTACAGTTGGCTCGTCAGCAAAGACAATACTTTCAATTGCCCATCCAAAATTCCAAGCTTGACCATCATCATAAGCAAATGAAAGCCAAACAGTTTGACCAGCGTATTCACTTAGGTCAAAAAATTCGATTCCAACAATATTACCTATACCATTTAAGTTTTGAACTTCATTCCAAGTAGTTCCCATATCGTTAGAAATAGATATTATTGCTTGTTCATCACTACCTTGGTAGTCTAAATTTGGAAAATATGAATTTATATTTAAAAATAAGTCACCGGTTACTGTAGTTAGATCAATTTCTGAGCTTACTAACCTTCCACCACCTTCAACACCATTACCTAGTGCATCGTCATTAAAACATGCATAATTTTGGCCGTCGTCTGGAACAATAAAGTAAGTACTTGAAATTTCAGCAGCTGAGCCAAAAACCCATTCTCCTTCAAATGTCCAACCATCAGGAAGTCCTGAGTCGAAACTTTCGCTATAGTATATTTCTTGGCTAAAACCAGCACCAATGATACACATAGAGAATATTAATATAAGTAAATTTTTCATCATAATTCTGTTTAATGTTTTTAAAAATGAACTGAAAGATAATAAATTGATTACCTTATTGTGAAAATTAGTTAGCATAATTATTAGGCTAAAATTAGCTATGAAGGCCTATCTATACACAATGTCCCAACTAAGACAAGCAAAATAAATTTATAAATTAGATTCAAATTAAAATCTCAGTGCATACAGTAATAATTGGAAACGGAATTAGCGGAATTACAGCAGCCAGATGGCTTCGCAAATTAGGGAATAATAAAATTTCTGTAATTTCCTCTGAATCACAATACTTCTACAGCAGAACAGCCCTGATGTATATTTATATGGGACATATGCGCGAAGTTGATACTCAACCTTATGAACCATGGTTTTGGGAAAAAAATCGAATTGACTTGAAGCTAGACCATGTAAGTAACATTGATTTTAAAAACAAGCTTCTTGACTGTAAATCAGGTGAATCTATTAATTATGATCAATTAGTCCTTGCTCTTGGCTCAAAGTCAAATAAATTTGGTTGGCCAGGCCAAGATTTAAAAGGTGTCGGTGGCCTATACCACCTTCAAGACCTTCAAAACATGGAAGAGTATAGCAAAAATTTAAAAAGAGCTGTAATTGTTGGTGGTGGATTGATTGGAATTGAAATGGCAGAAATGTTTCACGCACGAAAGATTCCAGTTTCTCTAATTGTAAGAGAAGGTTCTTATTGGAATAATGTCTTACCAGATGAGGAATCTCAAATGGTCACCCGACATATAAGAAAACATGACATAGATCTCAAATTGAATAGTAATCTAGGTGAAATTATAGACGATGGCAATGGAACTGCCAAAGGTGCTACCATAAAAGAAACAGGTGAAGTAATCGATTGTGGTTATGTAGGCCTTACAGCAGGAGTAAGCCCCAATATCGGCTGGCTTAAAGAAACGGACCTAGAAATAAATAGAGGAATTCTTGTAGATGAGAATCTGCAAACCAACATTTCTGATGTCTATGCAATTGGAGACTGTGCAGAAATTAGAGAACCAAAACCTGGCAGAAGAGGAATTGAAGCAATTTGGTACACTGGAAGGATGATGGGAGAAACAGTTGCCTACAATATTTCAGGAAACAATATTTCCTACGATCCAGGCATATGGTTTAACTCTGCCAAATTTCTTGACATCGAATATCAAGTCTATGGAGAGATGCCATCAAGTCCTGCGGATCATCATGCCAATTTATATTGGGAGCATGAAGATGGAGAAAAATCCATAAGAATTGTTTACAACAAAGAAAACAACATTGTACTTGGTTTTAATCTGATGGGAATTAGATTTCGACATGAAGTCTGTGAAAAATGGATTCTAGAAAACACCAGTTTAGATGAGGTATTACAAAATTTAAGTCTTGCAAATTTTGATCCTGAATTTTGCGAACAATACGAAAAGAACTTGCTTACTCAATACAACAAACAAACTGGGAAAAGTATCAAACTTAAAAAGCAAAGAAAGTTGGATCAAGTTTTATCATTCTTAAAATCTAGAAAATGAATTTGATACAAAAAATAGGTGTCTTTCTTTTTGTTTTAGCTTTTTTGTTCTTTACTTTCTTAGCTGGTTGGAATAAATTTATGCTTACAGAAGAAACATTAAATGTTTCCAATGATTATCACAAAAAAGAAATTATCAAAGTTGCCAAAGAGCGTGATGTTCTTGATAATGAAATATCAAGTAACATTGCATTTGTTACAGAATTGAAATCTGTTATCAAAGAAAGTCAAGCTAATCTTGATACTCAATTTTCTAACAACCCACCAAAAGATGTTAAAGAATGGGACTTCAAAATGGCAGATTGGCAAATAAAGGACTATATAAAAGATACCACATTTTCTTCAGGAACAGGTTGGGTAAGTAATAACCCCTTCACGGGATTTCTTCTCACCTTTGGATTAGCAATCTTTGGAGGCCTGTTGTTTATCATCCCAAAATTTTTCCAACCTGCAGGAATAAAAAATGATGGAATTTATCATTCTTCATTGACCAAAGGCCTTCAGTTTGGTCCAAAAGTTTTTATACTAATTTCAACCATAGTAAGTGTTTTAATCTATGGCTATTTTTACAATGGTGGAAATTTCTTTTGGTCTATCGTAACGACAATAATTGCTTTAATTATTGTGGCGATGGTATTCTTTTATGAAAAAGAAAAAGAGCACAGTCCTGTAAGATCGGCATCAGTATCAATTACAGGATGGCTAGGAATGTTATTTGGCCTTTACCTCATTTGTTTTTATGTCATGTTATATTGGAGGCCAGAATTAGTTGCTAATTGGGTTACCATCGTTTCTCCTATTAGTGAAAAACTAAGTGGCAATCCTGCAAGTCAATGGTTTCTCTACGGATTAATGTACACCGTTATTGTTTTGGTCATGGGTATCAGAATGATCTCAAAATATAGACACAACAAATACCAAATGGTCAGGACTGCCTCAGTTATGTTCTTTCAAACATGTATCGCCTTTACCCTTCCGGAAATATTGGTAAGGCTCAATTATCCATATTACGATTTTAAAAATATTTGGCCCCTTAACTATTCGTTCTTTTTTGATTATAATATAAATACTTTAATGTCTAGTGGAAATCTAGGCATATTTATGATGGTTTGGGGAATTGCTCTCATATTGATTGGAGTGCCTGTTATCACCTATTTCTATGGTAAGAGATGGTATTGTTCATGGGTCTGTGGATGTGGTGGTTTAGCCGAAACACTTGGCGATCCATTTAGACAATTATCAGATAAAAGTTTACGTGCTTGGAAGTTTGAAAGATATATAATACACGGTGTTTTAGTAGCTGCCGTTGTGATGACAATTATGGTCTTGTATCATTACTTTACTGGTAATAGTAACGTCCTAGGAATAGACAGTGGCTCACTAAGAGGATGGTATGGATTTTTAATTGGTTCTGCATTTGCTGGAGTAGTGGGTACAGGATTTTATCCTCTGATGGGAAATAGAACTTGGTGTCGTTTTGGTTGCCCATTGGCTGCCTATCTTGGTCTTGTACAGAGGTTTAAATCCAGGTTCCGTATTACAACCAATGGTGGTCAATGTATTTCATGTGGTAATTGCTCCACTTATTGTGAAATGGGAATTGATGTGAGAGCATATGCTCAAAAAGGTCAGGATATAGTTAGATCTTCTTGCGTTGGTTGTGGAGTATGCTCTGCAGTTTGTCCAAGAGGAGTATTAAGACTAGAAAATGCAAGTGGAGATGTAAATACTAGAACTGATCAATTAAGGACCATCCACATATCTGAAGATCAAGTAGGAATACTTTAATCTTGAGATAACATAGTTAACAATTCGGAAGTTATCATTGATGTTGCTCCCCACAAAGCCTCATTTCCTATAGGGTAATATGGAACATCTTTTATTGTAGCATTTCTTATACTGATGTCTTTCATTTCTGTCCCTTGTAAAAACATATCAAGCGGCCACTGTATTACTTTTTCTACCTCCTTAACGTCAATATTGAAGTTTAATTCTTCATTTGCGAAAGCGACATATGGATACACTAAAAAATTGCTAACAAAAATATACAAAGAACTAAGCTCTCCGATAATCTCATATTGTTCAAGTCTTATTCCTACTTCTTCCTCTACTTCTCTGATGACAGCATCGTACTTGGTTTCACCTTTTTCAATTTGACCTCCTGGAAAACTTATCTGCCCTTTGTGCTTATCCTTTGCATAGTGTGAAGCACGTTTTATATAGATTAAGTGAGGCTTATCATTATGATTTGAGATTAATGCCATAACAGATGCCTTTTTAGCATCGGGCTTAGCCTTTCTATATGCTGGGTTATATCCAGGCGACAATATTTTTTGAGCCTCCCAACCAGGAAGTTCATTTTTGAATGACTTAGTAAGTTTATCTTTCAGCCATTCTATTGTCATTAATCTTATTTATTAGATTTCTTAAGATACTCTTCTAATGCCATGGACATAGATGGAGTTTCGGGTGTAGGTGCTAGAATATTTGTTGTAAGGCCTCTATCAACTACAGCCTTGTTGGTTGATTTTCCAAATATTGCTAAGCGAGTATTATTTTGTTTGAAGTCTGGGAAGTTCTCATACAAAGACTCAATTCCTAGTGGACTGAAAAATACTAGAATATCATATGTAACATTACTAAGATCTGAAAGATCACTTGCTACAGTTCTATACATCATCGCTTCTTGGAAATCTAGCTCATTTGTTTGCAAAAATGAAACAACCGCTTTAGCTCCTAAGTTTGAGCAAGGCAATAGAAACTTCTCACCATTGTGTTTGTTAAATGAATTTTGAAGATCCGCTATCTTTCGTGTACCAACAAAAACTTTTCTTTTTCTATATATTATAAATTTCTGTAGATAATTTGCAATTGCTTCAGTAAGACAAAAGTATTTAGTCTGCATAGACATCTTTACTCTCATCTCTTCACAAAGTCTGAAGAAATGCTCGATGGATAGTTTGCTTGTAAATATGATTGCTGTAAACTCATCAGGTCTCAACCTATTTTTTCTGAATTCCTTTTCAGTAACAGGTTCAACGTGTATGAATTGACGCCATTCAATTTTTATATCCCATTTCTGTTCCAAGTGGTAGTAGGGAGATCTCTCCGGCTTGGGCTGAGATACAAGAATTGTCTTCACTTTTTTATATGATTCTTTAGAAGACTTTATACTTGACGCCATATAAGGTATTATTTTAATAGGTTAGCCATACAAGCCTAACCAATAAAGTATTATCAAAATAGGTGCAATTTCGAAGCTGCAAAAGTACAGAAAAAACTGAAAAGGACTAATCCTAATTTGTCTTGAACTTACTAAAGCCCCTCTGAAATATCTTAACAAAATCAACATAGCAATGATAAAAATCCCTATAAACACTAGCACATTAGCCAATCCAGGGGGTGAATATGCTATAAATAAGTTAAGTGGTATTAAGGCCAGACCTATCGTTATATTCAATAAAGCAATAATAAATGAAAAGGTTCCTGCTTCAGCTTCAAGTTCAAAAATCCAGCCAAAAACTTGTAAAAACAGGTGTCTAAACACATAAATACCAGAAATTGCCAAAATAATCTGAAATAACGGAAGACTAGGACTGCCTGGTGTTAGTCCTTTATAGGCTAGAACAACAAAAAGTCCCAAATTCAAGAAAAATATCAGGTTTAAACCTAAAAAATGTAGTCTATACACCCCAAATGACTTATTCATGAAAGTTGACATATAATTCATGTTCATCAGCGATTGTAAAATATCAGCCAAAATGCCTCTATAATAAAACAGAATTATACCCAGTATAAGAGCTGAAAGAAGGATAATTGACAATGGGGAAATCGTATTAATATCCTTCTTAGTAAGTTGGGTCTGTGTTTCTTCCCTAAATGTTACTGATTTTAGTGCTTGATTCTTTCTTATGGGGATATGAGATACCTCAAAAGGGTTACTTAACTCATCAATAGGGCTATTATTGGTATTAACGGCCAGATCTGGCTTTATTGGCTTTGATTGTAATTCTATAGAGTCCCTATAAACATCAAAGATGCTTTGAGCTGACAAACTATTCGTTAGAAAAAACAATATTGATATGACAGTAAATCTTCTCATCTACATTGTAAAATTACGCTTTTCCTTACTGACTTAATAAATCTGAAGAACACAAGAACAATTTCAGACACCTAAGTAGCACTGTTAACGACTTGTTATTCAATATCACTTTAATTTTTCTAATAAAATTAGACCTAACTTTGTTTTCTCAACATAGTATAAATGCCTTCGCGAAGTATACGTATTATTATTGTTCTTGGTAGCCTTGCAATTGCAGGTATTATTTTTATTCAAGGATATTGGGTAAGTCGTACTTTGGATATAAAGGAAGATGATTTTCATCAGTCTGTTACTATTGCACTGCGAAATGTGGCTGAAGCTATTTCTCTTTACAACAAATCAGAATTACCTAAAACAGATTTAATAATTAGAAGAACTTCCAACTATTATTCAGTCAATGTAAATAGCGCAATTGATGCAAATATTTTAGAAGACTATTTATTTCAGGAATTTGAAAAAGCAAATCTCAATACCGTATTTGAATATGCCGTTTATGATTGCAGCTCTGACAAAATGGTTTATGGAAATTTCTGTAGTATAGAAGAAGACACAAAAGAATTTGTAAGGAGTGATAACCTACCAAAATTCGATGATCTAATCTATTACTTCGTTGTAAAATTTCCAAGTCGTGGCAGCTATATAGTGAACTCAATGCGCCAGTCAATCTTGTTTAGCATCATTGCATTTCTTGCCATTGCATTTTTTGCCTACGCTATGTGGGTTATATTAAGACAAAAGCATTTAACAGAGTTGCAAAAAGACTTTATCAACAATATGACTCATGAGTTTAAGACTCCAATATCTTCAATAAAAATTGCTAGTGATGTGATTCGTTCTGATAAAGATATAAAGGATAATACGCGATTAATTAAGTACGCTGAGATAATCACAACACAAAACGAACGTCTAAATAATCAGGTTGAAAAAGTTTTGAATATTGCTAGATTAGAAAAAGATCAATTTCAAATAAAAAAAACAAAGTTAGATCTGGTAAGCTTCATTGAAAGTTTTACCAACAATGAAAAATTAAAACTTGAAGAAAGTAAAGGCAACATTGTCTTCAATTGTTCATTAGACAATGCAACCATTATGGCTGACGAACTGCACTTTACTAATGTAGTAAGTACCATAGTTGATAATGCTTTTAAGTACTGTGATAAAATCCCGAATGTCGTAATTTCAGTAGTTGAAAACTCAAACAACGAATATGTCTTGACAATTGAAGACAATGGTATTGGAATTAAAAAAGAAATGCAAAAAAAGGTGTTTGAAAAATTTTATAGAATTCCAACTGGCAACCTTCACGACGTGAAAGGATTTGGTCTTGGCCTTTTTTATGTAAAAAATATTATTGATGCATCAAAGTGGAAAATAGAAGTAGACTCAAAACTTGCCAAAGGAACAAAATTCAAAATCATTATACCAAAGCAAAATTAAAATGGAAACAAAAGCTAAAATACTCTATGTCGAAGATGATGAAGTCTTAGCATACGTTACCAAGGACAACCTAGAATTAAACAACTTTGCTGTAGTACATTGCCTCAATGGTAAAAATGCTTTGAAAACTTTTAAGGACGAAGAATTTGATCTTTGCCTTCTTGATGTAATGCTACCAGAAATGGATGGATTTACTTTAGCAAAAGAAATACGGTCAAGAAATCAAGAAATCCCACTACTCTTTCTAACTGCTAAATCTTTGAAGGAGGATAAAATATCTGGACTTCAACTAGGTGCTGATGATTACATTACAAAACCCTTCAGTATTGAAGAATTAATATTAAAAATTGAGATTTTCCTAAAAAGAAAATTTATTATTTCTGCTAGTAGCACTCAAGATAACTTTGCAATAGGAAATTACAATTTCGAATTTTCTAACTTGATATTAAAAGGACCAGAGGATGATAAAAAACTTACCCAAAAAGAAGCAGACCTTCTCAAACTTTTGATAGAGCAAAAAAATCAAATCGTAAAACGATCAACTATTCTAGAAAGGCTTTGGGGTAAAAACGACTACTTCATGGGAAGATCTATGGATGTTTTTATTTCTCGCTTACGCAAATATCTAAAAGCAGATAGCAGGCTAAATATTGAAAACATCCATGGTGTTGGGTTTAGATTAAATGAAACAAATTAATCCCCAAAAGATACTCCCATTTTTCTAGCTGTCTCAACCAAATAATGATCCAACTCTACAAAGTTATATGAGGATGTTGCTTCCTTTAATGTCACCGTATGTAACTCATGGTTTTTATAAGCTACCATTTGTCCAAACTTTCCCTCTTGTATCATATCAAAAGCTTTGACACCCATACTTGTTGCTAAGATTCTATCAAAAGCAATCGGCGTTCCACCTCTCTGAATATGCCCCAAAATAGTTGTTCTAACTTGTGCAAAACTCTGTCTCGCTTCTAGCTGATGACGTAAATACACCGCTACTCCTCCAAGCTTAAAATTAGCATCACCTGAAGCTGAAGCATCTACTCCAACGACAGTTCCATCTACTTCTTTTGCACCTTCGGCAATCACAATATTTACAAAACCCTTCCCTGAAACATATCGTTTCTCAATTGATTCAAGAATCACATCGAGATTATAAGGTATCTCTGGTATGAGGCATATTTCTGCTCCGCCAGCAATCGCAGTGTGCAACGCAATCCAACCAGCATCTCTACCCATTACCTCCATAATCATAACTCTTCTATGACTTTCCGCTGTTGTCACTAACTTATCAAATGAGTCTGTAGCAATCTGCACGGCAGTACTAAAGCCAAATGTCAAGTCCGTGGCTGAAAGATCATTATCAATGGTTTTAGGAACTCCAATAATTGGCAAACCCCGTTCATATAATTGTTGTGAAATTTTTTGACTTCCATCTCCACCAATATTGACAACTGCCTCAAAGCCCATACCCAAAATTTTATCAACCAACTCCTGGCTTCGATCCCTCGTTGTCCAGTTTCCTTTCTCATCTTTAATTGGAAACTCAAGTGGATTTCCCTTGTTAGTAGTTTTTAAAATAGTACCACCCTTTACGTGAATCCCACGAGTAAAATCATCATCCAGTTTCACAATATCAACTGGATCACTTAGCAAACCGTTAAAGGCTTCTATACTACCCCACAATTCCCACTCATCATTATTCTTCACTGACTTGTACAAACCACGTATAACGGCATTCAATCCTGGACAATCACCACCTCCCGTTAATACTATCGCTTTCTTTTTCGCTTTCATAAACTAATTTAAGCCCGCAAGATATTACCTTTGATAGAAAGATAAGCGGTTTGCAAGAATACATTCAAATCTTAAATTATGCCATCCCGGCTTTCCTCCTTCTTATCGGAGCAGAATTTCTAATCTCTAAACTTTTAAAAAAGAATGTATACATGGGCTACGATACTGTAGCAAGCCTAAGTTCAGGTCTTAGTAATATCCTCAAGGATGTACTAGGACTTACACTCATTATTGTTAGTTATTCTTTCCTTGTCAAGCACCTAGCTATTTTTGAAATCAAATCTATGCTTTGGTTGATTGTACTTACTTTTATCATTGAAGACTTTATTGGTTATTGGGTTCATCGATTTGAACATGTTATCAATATTTTATGGAATCGCCACATCATTCATCATAGCAGTGAAGAGTTTAATCTTGCTTGTGCGCTGAGGCAGCCAATTTCTACAACAGTTGCCATTTTTACTTTCTTCTATATTCCAGCTGCCATCTTAGGAATTCCTTTTGAAGTGATTGCAATCGTTTCACCCCTTCATCTTTTTGCACAATTTTGGTATCACACAAGATTGATAAACAACATGGGTGTGCTAGAACATATTTTAGTTACACCTTCTCATCATAGAGTACATCATGCAATTAATGATGAATACCTTGATAAAAATTTCTCACAAGTTTTTATAATATGGGACAAGCTATTTGGTACTTTTCAAAAAGAATTAGTGGATGTCCCAGCTGTCTATGGTGTAAGAAGACCAAGCAATACTTGGAACCCAATCCTTATCAATTACAAACACCTATGGCTACTTATTAAAGATGCTTGGCGTGCAGAAAATTGGTTAGACAAATTAAGAATCTGGTTTATGCCTACAGGCTGGAGACCTCCAGAATTGATTGAAAGATTTCCTGAATATACTGTTATTGATGTTTATAAAATGGAAAAGTATCAAAGTTCATTTAGTAGACCCTTATTGCTTTGGTCTTGGTTTCAATTACTTTTACATTTATTTTTTATGCTACTTTTCTTTAATAAGATGGGATCATTAAGCAATGGAATAAACATCGCATATACATTCTTCTTATTCCTTTCCATTTTTTCTTTTACAAGTTTGATGGATAGAAGTATCTTGGCTCCAATTACTGAAAGTATAAAATTTGCACTCGCATTCATCATAATTTATTCTACTGGTACCTGGATGCGTTTAGATGATCTAATTCCATTTTCCAACCAAATTGCAATCGGGTATTTTATCTTATCTCTCGGTCTAACCTTCTATTTTACTTACATAGAAAAAAGAGCCGTGATGAAACCACTACAAGTAGAAACTACATTTTAAGTAATTTTTTTGTAGTCAACGTAAAGCCTTTGTTATTTTTAACAGATAAGAAATAAATGCCTTTCGGCAAATGATTTATTGATATGCTTTTATCAAAATCGATGTTATTCAAGATAATCTCTCCTTCCAAAGAATACAAGTCAACATGAATATTTCCAACCATGCCTTTGTCTGTTTTAATAATAAAATACTTTGAACTTGGATTGGGGTAAATCTCTAAATTAAAATATTGGGTTTCAGAAACCGAAACTGTTTCAGGAACAAGATAGTAATACATTGATCTACCATAGGTAGCTGCTGCCAGCTTTCCATCCCACTCAAAATCAATATCCATAATGGGAACATTGGGCAAACCCTGTCCTAATATTTCCCAATGATTTCCTTCGTCAGTTGAAAAGTAAACACCTATATCTGTCGCTACAAATAGCAATTGGTTATCTCTAAAGTCAACTTGGATATCATTAATTGGGATATCTGGTAGGTCACCCGTAATATCTGTCCAAGTTGCTCCCTGGTCTTCCGTTTTGTAGATAGAACCATCATAGCTATCATATCTAAAACCTGAAAAGCAGACATAAGCTATATCCTCATCAATGGGATCAGGCAATACAGCTGTTGTCCATCGATTGACATTCATCGCTGGATTTATTTGAGCCCAAGTCTCAGTGCCATCGGAAGAAATCCATACATTTCCATCATCGGTTCCCGCATATATTATATCCGAATTAACTCTTGATACTTCTATTGATGTACTGGTTCCAAAAGCACGATTTCCTTCATAAGGACCATTAGAAAGATCTTCTGAAACAGCTACAAATGATTCTCCCCGATTTTCTGACTTCCATATTCTTTGTGATCCATAATAAATGGTTGTAGGATTATTATAATCAATTGCTAAAGGAGTATTCCAGTTCTTTCTATCTTCAGTATCAATGCTTAAAATAATAGATTGTCTGGTTATTCCTCCATCAAACGTCCGCCAAGCATTTCCATTTTGAAATTCATAATAAATAATATCTGAGTTTCCTGGTTCGACTAGTATTCTGAATCCGTCATTTCCTAATATCTGCTCCCAATCTTCAAGCTCGCCACTTTTGTTTATATAGATTCCATTATCCTGCATTCCTCCCAACACAGTGCTTGTATTATTTGGATCTATTTCGCAGGTATATATTTGATTGTTGGGAAGCTCGATTGACTTTATATAACTCAGTCCTCCATCATAGCTAATATAAATTCCACCATCGTTCCCATTGACTATAAATTCAGGATCAAGGGGGTGCACAAACAAAGCATGTTGATCGACGTGCACTGCATAAAAAACATCTCTCCATGTTGAATCACCCAAAGTATATTTATGCATATTAAAACTTGCCAGAAAAATTTCGTCTTCATCAATAGGATCAACAAATATTTTTCCAAACCACCATTGAAATGGTACATCCATGATTCCTTCCTTTGGCAGGCTAGTCCAAGTGTTTCCTAAGTTTTCTGATACATATATGCCTTCTGTAAATCCAACCTTGTTTGCAATGAATGCATAAATTTTATTCTGATTACTTGGCGCAATTGCTATCCCTATCCTACCCATTTCATCGTCCCAACTTGGCAATCCATTTTCTAATAGTTCCCAATTCTCTCCTCCATCAAATGACCTATACAATCCACTTGACCTCCCCCCATATATAATATCATTAGGTCTTCTTGATCTTTCCCAAAGCGCTGCAAAAATAGTATCTGGATTTTCATGATGTATTGCAAGATCAATTCCGCCTGTAGAATCATTTACACTCAAAATATGCTCCCAAGAATTTCCACCATCACTTGTTTTATATATTCCTCGTTCAGAATTTAATCCAAACAAGCGTCCCATTGCTGCTACATAAACCTCTTCTTCATCTTTAGGATTTATTGCTATCCGACCAACGCTACCTACTTCTTCTAGGCCAGCATGTATCCAAGTTCCCCCTCTATCCTCAGATTTATATATCCCCAATCCGTCATAGGCTATACTACCGCCTCCACTATTTGCTTCTCCAGTCCCTACATATATAACATCGGGATTGCTTTTGGAAATAGCCATATCGCCAATAGCCAAACTTGCAGCAGCATCAAATATTGGCTCCCAACTCACTCCTTGGTCTATCGATTTGAAAATTCCTCCCGAAGCAGAGCCTGCTAGAATCGTGTTCATATTATCAGGCCACATTTCAATATCTGTTATTCTTCCTCCTACATTCGTAGGACCAATAAAATTCCATGGCTTATCAAAAACCGCAGGCGCAGTTCGATTATTTAAACGCTGCTTTTTCTGGTTCAATGAATTTAGGTAGGTCTTTGTATCTATATCCTTATAAGGAAATGCTCTTTGCTTAAAAAACCAGTCCGTAGGTGGTTCTTGCTGAATTACTTCACCCTCTCCACAATTGCTCAAGAGCAAACATAAAGACATCATTGTAAAAAATTGTATAACTCTATTCATGTGCAATTAGAAAAGCTGTGCATGTAAGTTTACAAAATTTTTACCCCATCTACTATTTCTACTAAGTAATGCTCAGGACGAATCGTATATTTTGATAAGTAAGCATCTTTTATATTGGTGATTGTCTCTTCAATAGATTTCTTCTTAATTAGATTGATGGTGCATCCTCCAAAACCTCCACCCATCATTCTTGCTCCTAGCACACCCTCCTCCTTTTTGCTTAGTTCTACTAAAAAATCGAGTTCTTCACAACTCACCTCATATTCGTTTTTCAATCCATTGTGTGACTTGTATAGTAAGTCTCCTAGCTTTTCTACCTTTTGTGATTTTAGCGCTTCCGCAAATGTTTGTACTCTTGCATTTTCTTCCAATACAAATTTTGAACGCTTGTAGTGTATTTCTGAGAGTTTAGATTTATAGCTTTTTAAATGTTGGGTTGTCATAGATCGAAGTGTAGAAATTTCTAAATTTGATTCTGCTTCTCTACATTCTTTTACTCGGTCACCATAACCTGAAACTAGGTGATCATGTTTTATATTTGAATTAATCAAAACCCATTGGTAATCTTGTAAATTAATAGGAACATAAGAATGTGATCGATCTTGGCAATCTAAGATCATCCCAAATTCTTTTCTGCCAAATAAAGAACTAAACTGGTCCATAATCCCTCCTTTAATACCTAGAAATTCATGATTTGATTTGTGGGATATATCTACAATCTCCCAATTTGAAAGTTCGATCTTATTGAGATGAGCGATACCTTTGGCAAACCCACATTCTAATGCAGAGGAGGAGCTCATTCCAGCACCAATAGGAACAGTAGATTGAATCAAGCAATTGAAATCTTTTAATTCATGACCTTGTTGCTTAAACTGCAGCAAGATTCCCAACAAAAAATTTTTCCATTGAACATCAGTTTTTTCAAGTGAGCTTAAGTGTATTGTTGCGCTGTCCTCTAGATCCTTTGCAATGACTCTTGAGTTAGAAGTCAACATATTTGCCGCAAAGGCTAAATAAACATATCGATCAATAGCAGCTGGAAAGACAAAGCCATTATTGTAGTCAGTATGCTCTCCGATAAGGTTGATTCGGCCAGGTGCTCTTACGATAAAACTTGGAGGAAATGAGAATGCTCTTTCGAAACTATTTTTTATACTTTGTTCGATCATGCTCAAATATAAAAAAAGCCCGCCGCGGGGAGCGACGGACTACATCAAAACAAAACGAAAAACCAACTTTTATTTAATGCTCTAGCAATTGCTAGAAGCTTTTTCTCATTTTTACTGGAACAATTTTTTCATTCCCTTCTCTTATTACTTTCAAAGTCACAGTATCTCCTACCTTCGAGAATTTAATCTCATTCTTGATATCTTCTATATTATTGACAGGAACATTATTTACTTCAATAACCACATCCCTAGGTAAAACGCCTGAGTATTGTGCTCCGCTGCCATCTACTACGTTTACAACAAAAAAACCGGTCGTTGTGTTCAAACTTTCTTCTTGAGCGAGTTCTTCATCTACATCAAACCCTTCAATTCCTAAATTTGCTCTTTCAATATTTCCATTGACTTTTATGTCTTCTATAATTCTCACTACTAAGTTGATTGGAATTGCAAATGAGTATCCTGCAAAGACACCGTTTGGCGTCGCAATTGCTGTATTGATTCCAATTAAATTTCCTTTAGTATCAACAAGTGCTCCTCCGCTGTTTCCAGGGTTCACTGCTGCGTCAGTTTGGATAAACTCTTCGATTTCTTTGCCATCGGTTTCAATAATATCCAGATCTCTTCCTTTTGCACTAACTATACCTGCTGTTACTGTAGATGTCAGATAATTGAAAGGGTTGCCTACTGCTAATACCCACTCACCTATTTTAACATCATCTGAATTACCAGTTGCCATTGTCGGAAGATTGTCTGCTTCGATTTTTAGAAGCGCTAAATCTGAACTAGGGTCGGTTCCGATTTTAGTTGCGGTAAAAGTTCTTCCGTCCGTCAACTCAACTTTGATGTTATCAGCAAAGCCAACTACATGATTATTGGTAACTATATATCCGTCTTCTGAATAGATAACACCTGAACCAGTTCCTTGTTTCGGTCCAAAGAAGTTTCTCCCAAAAATATCGCTCATATCAAAGTCGAAAATGTCTACAGGTTTTCTGTCATTCATTCTTTGACTTGCCAATTGATCGCTTTCTTTTGCAGAAATACTAACTACGGCTGGAGTAGATAAAGCTGCTGCTTCCACAAAATTATCAGGAGTATTTGATGGACTATTAGTAAATACAGCTTTAGGACTTTGATTCATCCCGGTGGCTGCAGCTACCTGCTGATCCAACTTATATGAGAAAGCTCCGTAAGCGATCATGCCCCCTAAAAACCCTGCTAATAATATTGAAAGTAATTGCTTCATTCAGTTCCTTGATTTATTTACACCTTAAACGTGCCCTGAATCAAGTAGTTACATGAAGTAAAAGTCTTTAACAATTTATTAACTAGCTATTGCTATTCGTCTTTTTTAATGTCGTCTACTGCATCATTAAGATCATCGGTGGCCTTCTTTAGTTCGTCGACTTTTTGAGTCTTTTTAGCAACCTTCTTTTCCATCCTAGGTTTTTCAGAACTGTTGTTTTGTTTATCTAAAAAAGTAAAACCTTTTGCATCTGTTCCAACATAAATTGTATCGCCAGCGCCGAAAGTTCCTGCTAATAATTTGGTAGAGAGTGGATTGATGAGTTCATTTTGGATGACTCTTTTCAATGGTCTAGCACCAAATTGAGGTTCATAACCTAAATCAGCGAGCAGATCTAAAGCTGATTCTGACAACTCAATCTTTATTTCTTGTTTTCCAAGATTTTTAGTCAGCTTGCGCAAAAGTAGACCTGCTATTTGTTTTATTTCTGCTTTTGAAAGAGGTAAGAACATGATTTTATCATCAATTCTATTCAAAAATTCTGGACGCAATCTTTCTTTTAGCAATTCGAAAACCTCTAATCTTGTAGTTTCAACAATGTCTGCTCTGTGTGATTCTCCCAAAGCATCAAGGTCTTCAAAATTTTCTAGGATAGTTTCTGCTCCCATATTCGAAGTCATGATGATGATGGTATTTTTGAAATTGGCTTCTCTTCCTTTGTTGTCGGTCAGTCTTCCATCATCCAATACCTGAAGTAAAATATTAAAAGTATCTGGGTGGGCTTTTTCGATCTCATCAAGTAAAACTATTGAGTAAGGTCTTCTTCTTACAGCCTCTGTAAGTTGACCACCTTCATCATATCCAACATAGCCCGGTGGAGCTCCTACTAGTCTACTAACTGAATGTTTTTCTTGATATTCGCTCATATCAATTCTAGTGATTGCATTCTTATCATCAAAGAGGACTTCTGCTAATATTTTTGCCAACTCAGTTTTACCAACTCCTGTTGGACCAAGGAAAATAAAAGAACCAATTGGTCTATTGGGATCTCCTAGACCTGCTCTGCTTCTTCTGATGGCATCTGACACCGCATTTACTGCTTTGTGTTGTCCTATCAAACCTTTACCAATCTCCTCTTCCAACTTCAGTAATCTATCCTTATCGCTCTTCATCATTTTTGTAACAGGAATTCCTGTCCATCGAGCAACTACTCCAGCAATATCATCTCTGGTCACCTCCTCATTTGTAAATCTACTTTCTGTTGGTAATTTCTCTAACTCAACTTCTACCTTAGCAAGTTCCTCTTCTTTGGCTTTTATATCTCCGTATCGGATTTTTGCAACCTTTTCAAAGTCACTTTCTCTTTCTGCCACTTCAGCATCGTGCTCTAAATCTTCAATTTGCTTTCTGATTGCTTGAATGTTGTCAACTATTTTCTTTTCACCTAACCAAGCAGCTTTGATAGAATCTAGCTTTTCTTTTGCATTGGCAATTTGTTCATTAATTACTTTTAGCTTCTTCTTATCTTCTTCTCTTTTGATTGCTTCTCTCTCTATTTCAAGCTGCCTGACCTTACGGTCTATTTCATCAACTTCTTCTGGAACTGAATCCAACTCAAGTCTAAGTTTTGCTGCAGCTTCGTCGATAAGGTCTAATGCCTTATCGGGTAAAGCACGATCTGTTATGTATCTATGAGACAACTCTGCTGCTGCAACCAATGCTTCATCTAAGATTTCGATTTTGTGATATACTTCATATTTGTCTTGTACGCCTCTTAGGATTGAGACAGTATCTTCTACACTAGGTTCGTCGATATACACTGTTTGAAATCTTCTAACCAATGCTTTATCTCCTTCAAAGTATTTTTGGTATTCATCCAAGGTCGTTGCTCCAACTGTTCTAATCTCTCCTCTTGCCAAAGCAGGTTTTAAAATATTGGCTGCATCCATTGCTCCATTTCCTCCACCTGCACCAATCAATGTATGGATCTCATCAATGAAAAGAATTACTTCCCCATCTGAAAGATTTACTTCTTTGATCACTGCTTTTAATCTCTCTTCAAACTCACCTTTGTATTTAGCTCCAGCTATCAATGCTGCCATATCTAAAACGTAGATTTGTTTGGATTGCAAATTTTCAGGAACGTCATTTTTGACAATTCTCCAAGCAATTCCTTCGATGATGGCTGTTTTTCCAACGCCTGCTTCCCCAATCAAAATTGGATTGTTCTTTTTACGGCGAGAAAGGATGTGTAAGATTCTTCTTATTTCTTCATCTCTTCCTATGATAGGATCTAGTTTACCTTCTTCTGCACGTCTATTTAAGTTAATGGCAAACTTGTTCAAGGAATTGTATTGATCATCAGAATGTTGGTCATCTACTTTTCTCCCTTTTCTTAATTCAGTTATAGCGGCTTTCAAACCTTTAGAGGTAGCTCCCATATCTTTGAGAATTCTAGCCGTACCATCTTTCCCTTCAAGTATCCCAACAATAACTAGTTCTAAAGAGATAAATTCATCTCCAAATTCCTTCATGATCTTTTTGGCTTTCGCCAATGCAGCATTAGAATCGCTGGTTAAGAATTGCTTTTCCGCTCCTTTTACTTTTGGGATTCTAGAAATTTGGGTTTGTAATTTATCAATTAGAGGTTTTAACGAAATCCCCATTTTTTCAAAAAGAAAGGCTGCTAATCTATCATCTACTTCTACTATCCCTCTCAACAAGTGAGATGTATCAACCTGCTGTTGTTCCATAGCACCTGCCATCTGCTGTGCTTTCAAAATAGCTTCCTGTGCCTTTATTGTAAAATTGTCGTATGTCATTTTTAGTATTTGTGTACAAGATAAGTTATCAAATCTTTTACCAATCTATGTTTTTAGAAGATTATAGGACAATGAGTCAATAATCGATGACTTCATTTGTCATTTTGTCAGAATTTGGGCTTTTTAATTCCCTTAAAAGTTCTTTGTTTGAAATAAATAGATAATAAATAAAGACAAGGTATGATATGGTCTTTATGCTTAAAGATATTATTGTGCTCATTTCTAGCTTGTCTATTAAAAAAGCAAAAAAGATCATGAGTATAGTCAGACCTAATAGGCTTACAATTTTATTATAGTCATAACTAATAGGATAAAACTTGCTTCCAAAATACAGAGCGAGCAGCACCATGCCGCTATAACAAGCAAGACTGGACCAGGCTGAAGCAACGATCCCTATTTGCGGAAGCAAAATAAAACTTACACCCAAGGTGATAGCAACTCCAATCATGCTTATAATACCACCATATATATTTTTATCGGCTAGCTTGTACCAAATTGATACATTGTAATATATGCCAAGCATTAAAAATGCGCCCAATAAAATTGGAATTACGAACAGGCCAGCTCTAAAGCCAGGGCCTAAAATAAGTTTAACAATATCTAAATAATAGACTAGGCCGACGACCATGGTAATAGCGCAAATGACATACAGACTCAAAACTTTCGAGTATATGCTTTTATCATTTTTATTTGCAGCATTCTTAAAAAAGAATGGTTCTGCGGCATAATTAAATGCAGTATTAAACATAATCAACAGAGCTGCTAATCTTAGAGATGCTGTATAAATTCCAGCCTGGGAAATATTTTCATAAGTTGTCCCATCTAAAAATAATTGTTGCAACTGCGGTGAAAAATATTGGTTTACACTATTTGCGACACCTACAATAATCAAGGGAGCACAATACAAAACCATTTTCCTCCATAAAGACCAATCAATTTTTAAGTAGATTTTTCCAACGGAAAATAATAGAAAAACAAAAAGAAGGAAGCTAGAGATTAGGTTTGCAATAAATACAAAATCTACTTCGAGCGAAAGTCCTGGGAAAATTTGTTTTACAAAACCACCATCAGAATTTGCTGGATAGAATACTTCGAGAAAGAATAAAAGTAAAATTATAGTTAGTAATATATTACCAACACGTAAGAACATAAACATTTTTGCCTTGTTTTCCAGTCGCAGTTTTGCAAAAGGCAGCAATGCTAAGACATCTAAACCAATAATAATGGCAAACCATCTAAAGTAGTGTGGATATTCCGCAATGCCTAAAAAATTTGAAATGCTTCCGCTATTGAATATAATTATGCTGACAAAAATTACAGTGCTTAGAATGAGTGGAAAGAAGGCAGCAGAAAATACTTTGTTAAGCTTTCCATCTTTGCTACCAAAACGAAAAAAGGCTGTGTCTATACGATAAGAAAGCAAGACGATGCCCAAAGTAGCATATCCATACATTAATCCATATAATCCATATTCGTGTGAATCTTCAAACCTATAAGTTAGGTAGGAATTGAGGACCAAGAAATATAACACCCTTGATAAGATATGGCCAATTCCGTAAATGACTGTTTGTCCTGCAAACTGCCTGAGCAGTGACATATAAAATTATGTTTGATTGTAATCCTTGACAAATTAGAGCAAATAAATTGTTTTGCCATAACTCCATTGGGATATTAGTTTATTTCACCTCCAAAACTTACTTTTATGACTTAAATCTTAGAAAATGATTGATGTAAAATTGTTGAGTGATTGTTGCAGAACACCAGGAGCTCCTGGATTTGAACAAAGAATTAGAGCTTTCATAATTGAACAATTGAAAGGATTGGCTGATGATGTTTATATCGACCCTATGGGAAGTGTGATTGCTGTGAAAAATGGAGTGAGCAATGAAAGAGTAATGATTGCTGCTCATATGGATGAAATTGGTTTCATCGCGACTCATGTTGATGATGATGGATTTGTAAGATTTCATACGCTAGGAGGTTTTGACCCTAAGACCTTAACTGCACAGAGAGTTATCATACATGGAAAAAAAGATGTCATTGGGGTGATGGGCTGTAAACCAATACATGTGATGACTGCCGAAGAAAAAAGCAAGGTCTTGAAGATTAGTGATTATTTTATTGATACTGGTTTGCCAGTAGCAAAAGTAAAGAAGCTTGTCGAAACGGGTGCTCCAATCACTAGGGAAAGAGAATTGATAGAAATGGGAGAGATGGTGAATGCAAAATCTCTCGATAATAGGGTTTCGGTATTTATTTTGTTAGAAACGCTAAAAGCACTAAAGGGTAAAAAGGTGCCGCATGATATTTATGCAGTCTTTACGGTTCAAGAAGAAATTGGGTTGAGAGGAGCAACGGCCGCTGCCTCAGGTATTGACCCTGACTATGCTATTAATCTTGATGTAACACTCGCATACGATATGCCTGGTGCTGCACCCCATGAAAAGGTTACACATATGGGTGATGGGACAGCCATTAAAATTTTGGATGGTATGACGGTCTGTGATTATCGTATGGTTGAATTTATGAAGAAAACAGCAACTAAACATAAAGTGCCATTTCAGATGGAATTATTACCAGCAGGAGGAACAGATACAGCGGGTATGCAGAGACATGCAAACGGTGGATCGATAGCTGGAGGAATTTCAATACCATGTCGATACTTACATCAGGTAATTGAAATGTGCCACAAAAAAGATATAAAAGCCTCAATCGATTTGTTGAAGCATTGTCTGTTAGAAATTGGGAAGTACGACTGGACTTTTAAGTAATTATTTTTCTATTCTTTCCATGTTGCCATTTTCTGGCCAACCCATTCTTTCTTCATAGCTAGGGATAAATACTCCTATTGAATTTGCATCTTGTCTTTCGAGAGAAACAAAGTTCCAAACTTTTCCTTTTGTCATTGATGTTGCTAACACATATGATGTAGAAAGGTATTCATCTCCATTTAATTCGATAGTAAAAATCTGAGGGATAAAACAAAGCAATTCAGCTCCAGAAGTATATACTTCACCAGGCGCTCCTACTTTTCCATTGATGTATTTAAAGCCCATATTAGAAATAGCTTTGTAATCAGCTTCAATATCCTTTTTTACAAAATCTACACTACCGCTCATTGATATAATGTTTGGGTGGGTCATCGTTGCAAGCTTGTCAAAGTCTTGATCAATATAAGCATCAATGTAGTCTTGCGTCATTTCTTCTAAAGAACCAGTTTCTGACTGAGCTTGAGTAGTTACAAGGGAAAATGTAAATAGAAAAATTATAAAATATTTCATGTTTCTAATTCTGAGTGAAGACTATGCTGCAAATGTACGTCTGTACATCATTAGATAGCAAGTGATTATGAAAAGTTTAACCAAAAAAAAGCAGTTTGAAAGTCAAACTGCTTTTTCTAGATCGATTATGTTTTTTATAAACCCAATTTGGCTTTTACCATAGAGCTTACATCTGTTGAAGCATCGGCATATAATACAAAGCCTGTTGCGTAATCAAAGATGAAAGTATATCCATTTTCAGCTGCAACATCATCAATTGCTGCTTGAATTTTGTCTCTTATCGGAGCTAAAAGAGATTCATTTTTCTCCATTAATTTTTGTTGACTGCTTTGCTCAAACTCTAAAAGTTTTGCTTCTTCCTCTTTTAGTTTGGTAACTTCTGCTTCAACTTGTTTTGGAGAGATCTCTCCATTAGCTTGCTTTCTTTCCAAATCTTGGTACTTCGTTTGAAGTCTCGCCAACATATCTTGTCCTTGCTTAGCCAATTGTTGTTGGTAAGTCTCAAGATTTGATGTTGCTTCTCTTACCTCAGGAATTTCTTCAATCAACTCTTGTGAATTGATGTAACCAAATTTCTGTGCATTTAATCCTAAGGAAATGAAACAGAAAGAAGCTACTGTAAATAAACGTATGAAATTTTTCATCTGTAATCAGTTTCTATTTTTAATTATATTATTGTTAGTTATTTCAATCTTCTTTTGATTTCTTCGGTTTTATCAAATTCACCGCTGGTAAATAAGATTCCTCCTGTGCTACTTTTATCAAAGATAAGATCAAATCCTTTCTCTGTAGCATATTCTTCGATGGCAGCAAATACTTTGTCTTGTATTGGGCTTACCAGTTCTTGTCTTTTTCTGAAAAGATCTCCATCTTGACCGAATCTTCTTTTTTGTAAATCTCTAACAGCTTTTTCTTTTTCTACTATTTCATCTTCTTTTTGCTTTCTCACATCATCGCTTAGCAAAACTTGTTCAGCTTGGTACTTGTTGTACATGCTTTTGATTTTGTCATATTCCTGAGCAATTTCTTGTTGCCACCCTGCAGAAACTTTATCAATTTCTAATTGAGCGTTTTTGTAGTCAGAAAGTTCTTCAAGAATTGAAGCTACATCAACAATTGCAACACGTTGTGCAAAGCTTGTTCCTATCGTGACAAATAATATCATTAAGACGCTTACATACTTTTTCATTTTCTTGAATTTAATTGTGATCAAATACTTTTTAATATAGCGTTTTTGATTCCTTTTTTTATCAAGGCGGTCAAAAATACAGCTTTTATACTTAAGACTTTTTATTCAACGAAAAAGTTCCAAAAGTCATATTTGTCGACATATATAGATAATTCTCCTTTGACTTGAAAATCAGTGAGTTATACAAGATATTAGATTATTTGTACTATGTAATTTAACCCTTGTTTAACCATTTGATAAGGACCATTAACCTTCCTTCAAACGGATTTTTACTGAATTTTATAAAATTCGTACTTTGCCAATAATTATAACCAAATGGCAAAGAAATTATTCCTTCGGGAAGAAAAAGAATCAATTCAGGATTTTTGGCTAGACCTTCAAGGTGCTAGTCAAATAGAACTTACCCCAGGGCTAAAAAGTAGAATACAAAAGAGTCGAAAGTATCTAGAAGTCAGGCTTGAAACAAAAAAAGAAGCTCTTTATGGGATAAATACCGGTTTTGGATCGTTGTGCAATGTTGAAATAAAAGAAGACGAACTTTCTGATTTGCAGCATAATTTGGTCATGTCTCATGCTTGTGGAGTAGGAGATGAAGTACCAGTAGATATTGTTCGGACCATGTTGGCTCTCAAGATCAACAATTTATCACAGGGATACTCTGGTGTAAGGTTGGTATTGATTGAAGCTTTGGTAGCCATGTTCAATGCTGGAATCTATCCTGTCGTTTATCAATTAGGTTCTTTGGGTGCATCGGGAGATTTAGCTCCACTTGCTCATTTATCCTTGCCACTGATTGGAATGGGTGATGTATATTATGAGGGAGATAAAATGAAAGCAAAAGATGCTATTCAAAAAGTAGGAATAAAGCCTTTGGTTCTTTCATTCAAAGAAGGATTGGCTTTGTTGAATGGGACACAATTTTCATTGGCTTATGGATTACATGCTGTACAAGATGCAAAAAAGTTAATTAAGATTGCTAATTATACCGCAGCAATGTCAAGCATAGCTTATGGGTGTAAGACAGACCCTTATCACCCATCATTGCAAAGAATCAGAAATCATTCTGGGCAGCAAGAGATGGCTTCGATTTTATTTAAGCTAATGAAGGAATCCACTTTGTCGCAAAATATTCATAGTGTACAAGACCCCTATTCTTTCCGCTGTGTTCCACAAGTTCATGGAGCATCAAAAAAAGCAATTGATCATGTTTCTGGTATTGTAGAAAATGAAATTAATGCAGTTACTGACAACCCAAATATTTTTGATGAAGAAGATTTAATTTTAATTGGAGGTAATTTTCATGCGCAGGTTTTGGCATTACCAATGGATTATTTAGCCATTGCATTATCGGAGATTGGAAGTATATCTGAAAGAAGAGCTTATCAATTGATAAATGGAGATCGTGGGCTACCCGCCTATTTGGCTGATAATGCTGGACTTCATTCTGGTTTTATGATTTGTCAATATACAGCGGCATCTGTTGCTAGTCAAAACAAACAATTATGTACACCAGCTTCTGTGGATTCGATTATATCGAGCAAGGGTCAAGAGGATCATGTAAGCATGGCTGCAAATGCAGGGACGAAATTACATAGGGTTGTCAATAATGTATACAGCATTCTTGCTATCGAATGGATGATAGCTTGTCAAGCCTTAGAATTCCGTGATGACATTACACTAGCGCCAGAACTTCAGCATTTATTTGATAACTACAGATTAAAAGTTTCTAAATTATCTGTTGATAGATTTCTAGCTCCAGACATTAAAACAACAGAATTATTTTTAAAAAACAATTTCTAAGTCCTCCAAGCATATTCATCAAATTTGCACTACTTCTCATTTTTTTGATAGGAGAAAATCAAGCAAGTTCACAATCGGTCGGTGCTTCTATTTTTGCTGGAAATATCGTAAGACATAGAGAATTTCTAAGTTTCACTCAACCCGATTATACCCAAGGTATTGAGTTTGAATATATAGCAAAAAAAGATTCTACAGTTGCTTGGCAGAGGTTCTGGAGAATGCCCGACATTACTCATCATATCCATACACATAACTTTAGAACAGGGCAACTAGGGAGAGCAATAGCATATTATCCAAGCGTTAGTTTCACAATATTCAGCAAGGGAAATTTTAAGTTTCAATGTCAAATGGGAAATGGCATTTCTTATGTTACTAAAAAAAGCGAACAATTTAATCTTGCAAACAACGCAATTGGCTCACATTGGAATTCCATTTTAGCACTGAGGTTCGAATTAAAATACGAGACTGAAAATGGGCTTGAATTAAATCTCGGTCCTCAATTGTTTCATTATTCTAATGGGGCTGCAAAAGCACCTAATGCCGGTATTAATACCGCCTCTTTGATTTTTGGGATTAAATCCTTATTTGATAAATCACCAACCTACATAAGAGGAACAAGATATAAACCAAGCTTGGGCTTTGATAAATGGAAGATTGAAATGAATATTGGTTTAGGATTTCGTCAGATTAATATTCCAAGTGGTTTGACATATAGAGTGCCGCAGGTAAGTCTTTTTGCTCACTACTATCTGCTTGAATACTTTAGAGTTGTAGGTGGATTTTCCTACCAATATAATTATGCCGATTATTATTTTCAAAAAACACAATTCGAATCAAACGAAGTTGCAGCTCGAGAAGCCAGAGATTTTCTAAGTAAATTTTCAGGAGATTTTCTATTTGGTAACTTCTTTGCAAGATTTCAATTTGGTTTTTATTTACGTCTAGAAGAAAAGTTAGAGAATGATCCATTTTCAACAATGTTTTCACTCAACTATGGGAGAAAGATTTTTTCAGGTTCAGACACAAAGATATTTTTGGGAATAGGGGTAAGGTCCCACAAATTTGTTGCTCAATATCTAAGTTTCAACACTGGGTTTATTCTTTAGGCGTAGATCTTATCCAAATATCTTGTTGCGGGAATGGAATTGAAATATTATTTTCTCTAAACAACTTATCAATCTTAAAACGCATATCACTTTTAATATCTTCAATCACAATAAAATTACGAGAGAAGAAAAATACTGTAAAGCTCAATGCACTATCTTGAAAATCATTAAAACGAACAAAGGGAGCTGGGTACTTTATAATATATGGATTGTTTGAAGCGACATCTAACAATATTTTTTTCACTAATTCTGTATCGGATCCATAGGCAACTCCTATACTAACATTAAATCTAACCTTATCATCTAGGTGTGTCCAATTGATTATGTTTTCGTGTACCAAATTAGAGTTGGGAACAAGTATGGTTATGTTTCCTCTTGTCTCAATTGATGAAGCTCTTAATCCAATTTTTTTGACAATACCAACTGTACTTCCGATTTCCAGTACATCGCCAACAGCAACTGTTCTTTCGAATAGTAAAACCAATCCAGAAATAAAGTCATTAAAGGTTTGTTGTAGTCCTAAACCAATACCAACCAATAAGGCAGCAGCACCTGTGAGTAGAATTGTAATATCCAATCCTAAGTTGTCTAGGATTAAGACGAAGGCAATAATAAAGACAACGTATTTAAAAAGCTGGTTGATAGCGTATTGTGCACCCGCATCGACTTTTCTTCTTTTATAAACACTGTAGAGAATAATTTGAGTAACCAACCAAACTACCAGTTGAGCAAAGAGAAAAATCAATATTGCTGTTAGTATTTTTGAGATTTTAAAATTTACGGAAGCACCATCATCTAGGGTTTTCTCGTAAAGAGAAATATCAATATTAAAAAGTTTCAGCAAAAATATAATCCCTAGTACTGCAACTATATATTTTAAAACTCTATTTACAGTTGATTCATGTTCAACAATATTCTTTTCTTCCCTAAACCCAGCTTGACCTTTCTTGTCTCTACTAGAATAATAATCATGAATATAGAGGTTGGCAACAAACCAAAATACAACACGCATTCCTTGTATGAGAATAAGCAAATTAAAGACGTGGCTTATCAAATAATTGAAGTCATTTGATTGAAAAATGACCTGATTTAAGTCAAGGAAAACAATAGATATAAGTGCAAAAACTAAGAAGACTAAAAAGTTAATTTGCCTCTTTATATATCGGACAGAATCTACTGAAATATCCTTTGCACCGATAAGTTTTGGTACAATATATCTAGCTAACAGTCTATTCAAAAGCCAACAGAAAAGCACAACGAGTGCTAGTCCAACCATGTCACTAGACGTAAAATCTATTCCCCCTATTGAAAATAATATTTTGTTCAAAATATTAGCTTATTGTATTATGCTTGCGCGTAAATTACATATTTTTCGATATAATACTCCATGTCTGTCCAATCAGAAATTGGATACTCCTCCATATATTCATGTTTATCAAGCTCGCTCAGTATATCTTTAATATTACCTCCCTTGAGGGCAAATATTCCATTAGGTATAGAATGCTGCTGTTTTTCAGATATTATAGGTCGACTCCATGCCATCAACTTCTCCATTTTTGCAACGGCTCTTGTAACAACAAAATCATACTTTGATTTCAGTTCTTCTGCTCGCTTATGTTCTGCCGTTATATTTTTAAGTTTCAATGTTTCGATTGCTTCTTTGACAACAGAAATTTTCTTTGCTCTTGCATCCACTAAATGAAAGTGTGTTTCAGGAAAACAAATTGCCAAAGGAATCCCAGGAAACCCACCGCCTGTACCAAGATCCAAAACATTAGCTCCTTCTTTGAAGTTGATAACCTTCTTTATGAAGAGGGAATGAAGGGTATGATGTCCAACTACATTGTCTATATCCTTACGGGAAATGATATTGATTTTATCATTCCAAAATTGAATTAATTTACCAAATTCCTTTAGCTGATTTAATTGGTTTTTGTCCAATTCTGGAAAGTATTTATTTATAATTTTTTCTGACATATTACCATTTGTTCCTCTGGGGTATGAGTGCAAAGATGGAGAAAATAGAAAAATATAAAGCAGTTAAGGGGTCTAAATACCACCAATGGGCAATACAATCTTTTCCATTCAGCTTTTTAAACAGTGGGCTTACGGCAAGGTAAGTACTTAGCCACCTAATGATTAGTAATAGTAAGGCTTGATGCCAATAGCCTTTTATAAAGAGGACAATTGTAGTAAGGTAAAACAAAATCCAACTTATTGAAAAAAGTAAAAGTATCAGCTGATCTGAAAATTTATAGCTAGATGCAGTAGACATGTGCCTTCTCTTTTGACTAAAATATGATCCCCAAGACGTTTTTGCAGCTGAATAAGTCCATGCATCGGAAGCAATTTGGATGGTTGTGTTGTCTTTATTTGCCAAGTTATTGATCAAGAGGTCATCATCCCCTGAGGCTAAATTCATGTTTTCAATAAGAATTTCAGCATTTTTTATGAAAGATTTTCTGTAGAGAACATTCCTCCCTACTCCCATATAAGGTCTAGCATTTAATGCAAAAGATAAATATTGAATAGCAGTAAGAATTGCTTCATACCTAATCCATCGATTTAAGAAGCCCTTTGTTTTTTTATAAGGACTATAACCCAATACAATTCCTTTATCATTTATAGCTGTGCTCATTAATTTTGACCAATCATTTGAAGCAGGTCTACAATCAGCATCTGTTAATAATATTAAACCATCATCTACATTTTTTAAGCCATCGATTAAAGCTTGTTTTTTGCCAGGAATATCTTGTGAACAACTTGTATATTTTACTTCAGAAAATTCATTTGCGGAAGCGTCTAAAAAAGAAATAGAAGCGTCCGTAGAAAAATCATCAACGATTAATATGTCCGACTTCGAATTTTGATTTTGTAATTGGGGCAATAATTCCTTTAGGTTTTCTTCTTCATTTTTTGCACAAATAAGAATAGTTAAATTTTCCTCTACTTGATGAGTTTTTGGACTTTCATGTTTGATCAATTTATTGAAGTAGTAATTCCAAAAATAGATTTGTACAAACAAGGATAATATGGCGACAATTAAAAATATGATAGTAAGCGCTTTCTAATTTACGAACATACAAATTAAAATATTGGCAAAAGTAAGTTGAAGTTTCTATCGAGTAGAATCTATTTCTGATAACCCATTGTGTGTGCATTTTCTCCTTCTGGAAAATTTGAGCTAACAATTTTAAAATCACTCAACTCTGGAGCCGAGAATTCTATGTTTGATAGAAAAACGTCTGACAATCCTTCTATTGCTTGATCAGACATAAGCTCAGAATATATAAATTCGGAATTTTCCTCACCTGCTACCCAAGCATGTTCACCAGACATTACAGAATTATTTAGAGATAAAGAACTTGGTGCGCCATTATCACCGATAAGCAATTCGATATTTAATCTTGTATTGTAGAAGGTTGCAGAAGTTACTGTTGCTGACGAGGCTTCTTTCACATTAATTCCAATGTGGCAATCCACAAATAAATTATTATCAACATTGATATCTGTTGAAATGCCATATCCATCGCTTCCAATCTCCAAAGCTCTATCTGAAACTCTGTAAAATTCGTTGTTTAGTATTTGTGTTCTTTCGCAATTATTATTATCGATTGCATCGTCTGGGATATCATTAAAAATGGAGTTTGAGACCTCCCCATCAATAGACCTAATAAATTCTACGGCATCTGGAATTGAATCAAAAATACTATTGGAAACGATTGGGCTATTGCAATCATGGACTAGTAGACCTTCACCAGTATTATTGCTTGATATCGAACCATTGGTAAACGAAAAAGAGCCACGCCAGGATCTGATCATTGCATCATCTGAGCTTAGTTGCTTGGAGTTTTTAATATTGACATCATGAAAGCGATTGTTTTTTGCTTCTGTGACAATCAAGCCATTTTCAACTTGTACATGTTCCATAGAAAAGTTGATGGCTTCATCTTGATAGGCGAAAATAATTGTATGTGCGGAGTTATTTTCACTACCAATCAATTGAATTTGATCTGTAGAAGTGCCGATTGCTTCAAATTCTCCTTTGATCTGAAAGCTTCCATTGTCCCCAAAAGTAATATTTGTACCTGCTTCAATGATCAGTTTCTCCTTCTTTTCTATCCAGATTACTTCATCGATATAAATGATCCCACTGTATCTAACTTCAGTTAAGTCATCGAGATCTTTACTGCATGAAATTAGCAGTAGAATAGTGAGCCCGAATGCAATTCTTACGATAGAAACCATTCTTAAAGGTAGGAATTATAGAGTTGTTAATCTAAGTACTAGCGAATGACTGAGAGGCCGATTAACCATTTAAAAATGTTGATAATGACTTGCTGACGAGCATTTGTTCACTATTTTAAATTCAATTAGACGGTATTTACTGCTTATATAAAAAGTATGAAATATGTAAAAATATGAGCATCAGAGACTTAAATCTTATAAAGTTTCTGTTACGTTAAGATGGAAAATAAACGTCATTATAAAGCGTTAATACAATGTTTTGAAGAGGAATGTCCTTAAAAGTGCTTAACTTTGTGACAACCTCAAACCGCAACGTTACTCCAACCTAGAAACACCCTGTATGTAAAACGGTTCCTATGACTGGTTTTACATACGCTATTATAGAAATTACAGAAAAATCCTAACAAAATGAAGCGATTAAGCATTCTAACTGCTTTGCTATTTACTTGTGCTGCCCTCTACTCACAGATGTTTTTCAACGGTGAGCTCCTTTATGGAAATGAATGGGTCCAGCACGAAAGACCTTATTCCAAAATCACGATTGATGAAGATGGTGTTTATAGAGTCGGATATGCTGACCTAGTAGCAAATGGTTTTCCTACAAATTTTAAAGGAAGTGATATACAAGCCTTTTCTTTTGGTCAAGAACAAAGTATCTATGTTTCCACAAATGATGATTTTGGAAATGGAGACTACATCGAGTTCTTTGGTTACAAAAATGATGGTGCTTTAGATGCACCTTTGTACCAAGAACCTGAAGTTCAGCAATTAAATCCGAAAGCAAGTATGTTCTCTGATGTAAGAAATTACTTCATTACTTGGGAGCCAGGTAGTACCTCAAATAAAAGATATGAGTTGGCGGCTAATAACCTTGGTGGCAATCTGCCAAACGTAGAGAGATTTTATTATCACAATGAAGAGTTTGTATATACAAGTACTCACATAAGACCTGTGATAAATGAAGAAGATGTTAGATATTCTAATTTCTTTACAACAGAAGGATTTGGTTCCCCGCTACAAAAGGAAAACAGTGTAGATTTTGCAGTTGACAACTTAAGTAATGCAGCTCCAGAGTCAACATTAAAAGTAAGATTTGGAACAAATGCAGGAAATCACATTATTCGAACTTACTTTAATAATGAATTCATTGAATCAAACACCTACAACTCTTATAATGTAGTTGATCTTGAATATAAAATTTCTAATACTGATATAAATAATAATAATACTTTCTTGCTTGAAGGTAATGCTAGTCAGTTTGATAAAAATTCAATAGCTCACATTAGTCTTTCTTACCCAAGAAACTTTAGTGCAGATAATCAGAACTATTTTAGATTTAATATTGACGCTCATTCGTTTAAAAAATATTTTGAAATAACTGATTTCAATAATGCGGGAGGAGCACCTGTGGTTATGGATATTACCAATGGCGTTAGGGTTGAAAGTATTGTTGAAAATGGTCTTGTTAAATTTGTTTTAGATCCAGCAACAGAAGAAAGAGATATTGTTGTTTTTACTTCTACAAAAAACTACAACTCCATTGAAAAGAAGAATTTCTTTGATTATAATTCAGTTGATCCAACATATGTAATTTTAACGGGATTAGAAATGAATTCACCTGATGGCTCAGGTATGAATTGGATTCAAGAATATGCTAATTTTAGAAGATCTCCTGAGGGAAGATCATATGATGTACAAATCGTTCATGCTGAAGATATAATAGACCAGTTTGGATACGGAGTTTCAAATCATACCATTGGAATTAGAAATTGGAGTAACTATTTATTCCAAAGATGGCTTGATTGGGAGCAAGTGTTTATTGTTGGAAAGGCACATGAGTATGGGATCATGAAAAATAATCCAAACGCTGAAAATTATGTTCCTACTCATGGTGAGCCTGGTTCGGATAATCTTATGTTTTCAATAGACGATAATAGTTATCCAGAAATTGGAGTTGGAAGATTGGCTGCAGCGACAAAGGATCAAGTGAAGTTATACTATGATAAAATGCAGGTTTATATTGATCAAGGAATTTGGAATCAGTCAATAGAGCAGAAAGCTTGGATGAAAAAAATAATTCATTTAAGTGGTGGAGATGCAGTATTGCAAGATGCTATTAGAAATTGGTTGGATGATATGGCCAATGTCATTGAAGAAAGCACCTTCGGTGCTGAAGTAAAGACATTCCAAAAGACATCAAACGATCCTATTGAAAGTGCCATTTCTAAAGCAATCGTTGATGAAGTAAATAATGGATGTTCTGTACTTACATTCTTTGGTCACTCGTCAACAGGAACTTTTGATTTTAGTATAGAAGATCCAAGTCAATTTGACAATGAGGGCAAAACGCCATTAATTATATCCTTGGGTTGTCACTCAGGTAATATACATACTTCAACTCCAGGAATTAGTGAGAACTTTGTTTTGGAACCAGAAAAAGGAGCTATTGCCTTTTTGGCTTCTTCGGGAACAGCATATGTTGGACCGCAGTATACTCACGGTAGAGAACTGTATGACATGATAGGAGATTCGCTTTACACACAACCTCTAGGTACAATTTTGTCAACAGTGATGAAAGCAAAAACCAATAATTTTGACTTTCAGGTTTTGACGCTACAACAGCAATTAACCTTTCATGGTGACCCTGCTTTGATATTAAACTCACATGAAACGCCAGACTACACTCCTGACTTTGCAACATTTAGAACTGATCCTGAAGTTGTTTCAGGTAGACTAGATAGTGTCGATATTTGTTTTGACATCGCCAATCTTGGAAAATTTGTAACAGATTCATTGGAGTATTATTTAGTCCATAAATATTCAACAAAAAGAGATACATACTACTTCACATCGGCCACTCCTTACAATCGTTTAAATCGATGTCACACTATTCCTTTAAATGTTTTGCAAGCAGCTGGAGAAAATCAAATTGAAGTTTATCTAGATCACAAATTTGCAATAACAGAAACACCTGCTCCAGGAGCAGAGATGAATAATTCACTTTTAGAGTCCTACGGAATTGAGTCTTTCAAATTCTTTGTACTCAATGATAATCCAATTCCATTCCATCCTCAAGAGTTTGCTATCACGAACGAAGGAAATTTGGTACTGATGGCTTCTACTGGAAATGGTTTTGTGGATATTAAAGATTATGAAATAGAAATTGATACTACTGAATTATTTGATAGTCCATTAAAGCAATCGGGTGTTGTTACAGCACACGGGGGTTTGGTAAAATGGCAGCCCAATGTGCAGTATGAAGATCGACAAGTTTACTATTGGAGAGTACGAGCTGCCGACCCTGAATTTGGTTTAGCACTTTGGAACAATAGTTCGTTTGTTCATATTGATGAATATGAGAATGGTTGGAATCAAAGTCATTTGTTTCAATATTTAAAAGATGACTTTAATAACTTAGGTATAGATTCGACGACTAGAAATTTTGATTACTCTATTGCAACTTATGAATTTAAGGTTGTTAATAAAAAACGTACTGCGGATGATTTTCCTGAGTTTTTCCTAAACAGTACGTTTCTGGATGCCAACTATGGTAATGATATAAGAGGTGGAATATATTTAGTAGTTGCCGATCCAAATACATTAACACCTCTTGTCTGTACAGAAGGTGGACCCTTAGGTTCAGATACTCCATTAGGATGGAGGGATAGAAATGTTTGGCCTTTTAAAACAAATGATGCTGTTGAAAGGCAAGAAATAATTGATTTTGTAAATACAATTCCTGATGACTGGTACATTATAATGTTTACCATACAGGATGCAGGAGTTCATTACACTCCAGAGCTTTGGGAAGATGAACTGTTTGAGTTGTTTGAAGATGAAGGTGCAACTCAGATAAGAAATTTGATAGGAAATCCTAGACCTTATGTTTTCGGATATCAAAAAGGCAATGGTGCTATAAATGAACTAGTTGCTAACACTCCTGACGAAGAAATAAATTCCATCACGCAAGTTGAAGGGAAATGGTTTGAAGGAACCATGTATTCTAAAACAATTGGACCTGCGAAATCATGGAATAAGTTTTTATGGGATTTTGGAGAATACAATCAATCTGAAGATGTGTTTGATATCAGATTATTGGGAGTTGATGCCGCTGGTGATATAGATACATTGGCAACAAATATTACAAACAAAGAGTATGATCTTAGTACGGTGAATGCATCTGAATATCCTCACTTGAAGTTAGAGATTTTTACAAAAGATACTATCTCAAATACCTCATTAGATTTGGCTTATTGGAGAGTTGTATATGAGGGACTTCCAGAGGCGGTATTAAATACGACAGACAACTATGCATTTCATGCTGACACCCTACAACAAGGTGAGATAATGAATGTAGAGTTTGACATAGATAACATCAGTACCATCAACATGGATAGTATGCTTGTAAAATATAGCATCATAGATACAAGAAATAATGAGATTGTTCAAGAACTGAGAAAATCTCCTATTCAAGCAGAAACCAACATTGCTGATAAGTTTGAATACGATACTCAAGACTTAAATGGATTGTATGAGCTGCGAATTGAAATTAATCCTGATGAGGATCAACCAGAGCAGTTTTCTTTTAACAATAGAGGAATTATAAACTTCTTGGTGAGAGGTGATAATATCAACCCATTATTGGACGTAACATTTGATGGTATAAGAATATTGGATGGAGATATAATCTCTCCTAGTCCGATGATAAAAATCACCTTGACTGATGAAAACGCAAATCAGTTAATAGAGAATCCAGAAAACTTCTCCTTAACTTTAGAGTCGCCAGATGGCAGCTTAGAAGATATTGATGTAAACGGTCCTGAGATTAACTTTATACCAGCTGACCCAGAAAATGGTTTAACAGCATGCATAGAGTATACTCCTACATTGGGAGAAGGAGAATATACTTTACACGCACAAGGAACGGATGCTACTGGTAACTTCTCAGGAGATCATGCATACTCAGTTTCATTTAATGTATTTGAAGATAATTTGATTTCGAATGTTTTAAATTACCCTAATCCATTTTCTACTTCTACAGAATTTGTTTTCACCCTTACGGGAAATCAATTGCCTGAAGATTATCACATCAAAATTATGACGGTCAGTGGAAAAGTGGTAAAAGAAATTACAAGAGAAGAGCTTGGACCAATTAGAGTTGGGGTCAATAGATCTGATTATAAGTGGAATGGAACAGATGAATACGGAGCAAAACTTGCCAATGGCGTATACTTGTATAAATTTTATACAGATATTGCAGATGACTTAGATAAATTTGATTTGGGTAACACCGATCAATATTTTAAAGAAGGGTTTGGTAAGTTGGTAATCATGCGTTAGTGAGAGAAAATAAGATATTAAATAATAAACCTTTTTTAGAGGGACAAGAGATGGCTTTTATACAAGAAGCCATCTCTTGTAATTTTATATCAGGCAATGGCCCTTTTACCAAGAGGTGTCAAGATTGGTTTAAAGAAAATTTTTCTTTCCCTACTACTCTTTTAACTACATCATGTACTGATGCTTTAGAAATGTCTGCCTTACTTCTAAATCTCAAACCAGGAGATGAAGTAATCCTACCTTCTTATTGTTTTGTTTCTGTTGCTAATGCTTTTTTATTGCATGGCGCAACACTAAGATTTGCGGATAGCACCATAGATCATCCCAACATTGACCCAGAGTCAATTGAATCGTTGATTAATAAAAAGACAAAAGCAATAGTAGTGATTCACTATGCAGGAATGACTGCCGATCTTGATACCATTTCCGACATTTGCGCAAAGCATAATATCTACCTCATTGAAGATGCCGCACATGCTATTGGAGTCAAATACAAAAATAAATACTTAGGTACTTTTGGTGATCTCTCTGTTATCTCATTCCACGAATCCAAAAATATATCTTGTGGTGAAGGTGGGTGTCTTATTATTAATAATGAAAAGTTTAAAGCTCGTGCGGAGGTAATCTTGGAAAAAGGAACGAATCGAACGGAATTTAGAAGAGGTGAAGTGAATAAATACGAATGGGTTGACTTAGGTGCGTCCTACTTATTGTCAGATATAAATGCTGCCATGTTGCTTGCACAATTGGGGCAGTTGGAGTATATCAATACCAAAAGAAGAGAATTATGGGGTCGATACTTTGATGCTTTGAAGCCTTTGGAGGACGAAAACAAATTTGAGTTGCCAAAGGTCCCAAAAGGAGGTGAAGGCCACAATGCCCACATATTCTACATCAAGCTTAAGCATAAATTACAAAGAGATGATTTTTTGGATTGGATGAACAAAGCAGGGATCTGGGCGATTTTCCATTATCTACCCTTGCATAACAGTCCATATTTTAAAGAAAAATACCAAGGAGAAGCATTGCCAAAGTCAATAAACTTTGCCAATACTATTGTCAGACTTCCCTTACATTTATACATAACGGACCAAGATTTTGAACATATCATCAACTGTTGTAGGCTATATTTCCAAAAGCTGAGTGATTAAGGTTGTTAAAAACCAATAATTGCTGTAATTTCGGGGTGCAATAGAACGCCACGCAAGACCAATCCTTTTTTATTAATTATTTCTTAAATGGTATTATTTAAATAATATCTACGTTGTTATATAAATACAGGCAAATAAAATGAAAATACTATATACACTACTTTTAATTGCTCTTCCGATGTTGATTTCTGCACAAGGAATTAAGTTTTTTGAAGGGACCTTTGAGGAAGCTAAGCAAGTAGCAAAAGAACAAGAAAAATTAATTTTCGTGGATTGTTATACCACATGGTGTGGTCCATGTAAAATGATGACAAGAGATATTTTTCCTAATGAAGAAGTGGGTAAGTTTTACAATAAGAACTTTATTGCTCTGAAGCTGGATATGGAGAAGGAAGCTGGAATGATGTTTGGCAAAAAATATCCTGTGTCTGCCTACCCTACTATCTATTATCTAGATGAAGAAGGTGAGATTGTCCAAAAGGTTGTTGGAGCAAAACGAGTCCAAGAATTTATTGCTGTAGGTAAATCGATCGTAAAGAAAAATGATCGTTCTGATTCGTATGCTCAGCAGTTTGAAGAAGGAAATCGAGATTTTGCTTTTGTGGTGAAGTATGCAAAAGAATTGAACAAGGTTGGAAAATCATCCATTGGAATGGCCAACCAATATCTAAAAGAAAAACCTGCTATTTCTAAAGAGCAAAAGGCAACGCTTCTATTAGAAGCTGCTAATGAGGCAGACTCCAAATTATTTGATCAGTTGGTTGAATTAAAATCGGAAGCTATTAAAGTAAGTTCAGAAGAATATTATGAGCAAAAGATAATTGCAGCTTGTGATAAAACTATAGACAAAGCTATCGAGTTTGAATACGATGATCTACTTCAGGAAGGTATTGCAAAAATGAAATCAGCTTATCCTTCAAAAGCAGCTGCATTTGAATACAAGTCACTTATGAGATATGCCATTGCATTTCAATCATATGAAGAATGGGCAAAGCATGCAAAAAAATATTTCAAGAAGTCAGGTAAGAATTATGAAACATATTCTACTTTAATAACAGATGTCCAAGGCTTTTATAGAAAAAATGAGGAAGCAAAGAAGGATATGTTTAAGTGGTATGATGCACTTTTGAAATGTGAAGAATGTGGAGACAAGGAATTTCTTAACTATGCGCAATTATTGTTTGAAAATGGAGAAAAAGTAAGAGCACTAGAAGTTGCAAATTCCTTACTTGATAAAAACAAAGATGCGGGAAAAGACACTGCGATGGTAGAACGTTTTATTCAATATCTAGAAAGCCACTCATAAACCCTTCAAATTAAGCTTGCCTTACTCTAAGAAAATACTAACTATAATACTATTGACAATTTGTGTGAAATCATTTTGTCAACAAAGTATTTCTTTTGCTAAAATTACTCTAGAGGCTGCTTCTCAACGAGCCAATATTGAGAACAAAAACATCTTTGTAGATGCTTATGCACCTTGGTGTGGTCCATGTAAAATCATGGACATACATTTTCAAGATAAGGAGGTTAGAAATTATTTCAACAGAAATTTTATCAATGTTAAGATTGACACCGATACAAAATATGGCAAAAAAGTATCAGCCAAATACGGTATAGCTTTTCTACCTACTGTTTTAATCCTTGATAAAGATGGTAACCAGCGATTTAAGGTAGATAAATTGATGAATCGAGATGAGATCCTGTCCTTTGCAAAATACGCTGTCGAGGGACCAAAATATCCTAAACCGAGTGCTCCTATTGTCTCAAATCCCCCAGCACCAAAAACTACCCCATCCAAACCCACAACTTCTATTCCTGCGCAGGTAAAAAAGGATGTGGCTGAAGTCAGAAAAAAGGAAAAGAAGCAGAAGAAAATTGAAGAAGAGGCTGTAAAAGAAAACAATGAGAAAATACTATACGTTCTTGATGCCAATGCTACCAACCTCCCTCCAGAAATTTTATATGAGGAAGCCTACTTCCGTATGCAATTTAACGATGGAAGCCACAAGGAAGCAAGTAAAAAGTATTTAGCTACACAAGAAGATTGGTTGACAGAGAAAAATATCAGATTCATCTTTGACTTTCTGTATAATACCGACTCAGATGAGTTTAAGTTTTTCATTGCCAATAAAGAGGCTTTCGCAAAATATATAGCGCCTGAAAAAATCGAACAAAGTTTGAAGATATTAATTGAGAACAAATTATATCTAGGAATTCCAAGGCCAAGCTTTGAACAATCTAAATACTTGCTATCATTAATTGATGAAGAGAATGCGGTAAGGAATAACTACTATTACTTTTTGAACAGGTTAAACACTGAAGGTAATACAGTAAAGTACTTTGAAATTGCAGAGCAGTACTTTGACAACTACGAAGAATACAGTCAAGGAATCACCTTAGATTATATAAATAAAAAATTAGAAAAAACTACTCAAAAAGGCAAAGTGAAAAATCTTGCGAGCTTACTTCCTAAAATTCAATCAATGGAAGTGAATTATGACTACTTGGTTTGTAATTCTAAAATCCAACTTGCGCTTTCTAATAAGCAGAATGCAATTAATTTTGCCACCGAGGCTATCAGTCTGGCTAAGGAACAGAAAATCGACTCTGTTGAGGCAGAACAAGTTCTAGAGACCATCAAAGAATTGTAAGAGCAATTTTAAAACAACCTAGCTTTAACCCAACAACAATGATTTTTTAATATCATTTTTGTAATTCCTACCAATCGGTAGTTCAACATTATTTAAAAATATTTTATTATTGGCAAATTCAACTGACTTTATGGCGTCGATATTTATAATGTAACTTCTGTGAATTCTTATAAATTTCGATTGGGGCATCCTGTCAAAGAACCTCTTCAATGAATTACGTATGGTAACTCTACTTCCGTCCGTAAAAATGCTGCAATAGTTACCTTCAGCCTTAATGTAGTTTATATCAGTAAAATTTAGCTTCTTAAACTTCTTGTTGGCTTTTACAAAAACACCATCATAGGAATATCTAATTGAATCACTAGGTTCATTTGGAAATATCCTATCAATAATCCCAATTAAGGTAAGTTTATCAAATGGTTTTATTAAGTACCCTTCAGGATTGAATACTTGAACTTTTTTATAAAAGTCTGGATCATTAAAAGCAGTTGTTACAATAAATGGAACGGTAGATTCCTTTATTTGAGAAAGTAAATTGATGCCTAGATCAGAGTCCTCCAACCTCAAATCCAAAATAATTAAGTCTGGTTGGCTTTTGATGGCTTGTTGAGCATCTAATATATTTCTAGCCACTTGGAGAGAGAAATCTCTCACACCATCTAACATCATCTCCACTTCTAGGACAAACGACGGATCGTCCTCGATTATTAATAACTTTAAACTCATCTTACTAATTGTGAAGCTGCTACACCTAATTTATAAATGTATAGTTCGAAAGGTATAACTTTAAGAATTAATAGTGTAGAAAAAATTATAAAAAGGTGCATTTAGCTATTAAAATACAGTTTTTTAAACGGATAAGTATTCTCTTTTTGTTCTTAGCCTATTTTCAACTAGGTAGTTCCATTGAAATTTTCGGCCAAGGTCAAGACGTTACATATTCGGTAGAAAACTTCTTTATACATGAAGGTTTACCCGTTATCAGAATTTATGATACAACACAAGATCATGAAGGTCAAATATGGGTATGCACTGAAACAGGATTATTTTCTTTTAATGGAGCCGAATTTGAATTAGAATTAGACTTCGGAGAACAAAATTATTATCCAAAAAAGATTCTATTTGACAACAATCAGAACATCTGGTTAATAAATTATAAACATAAACATAGTCATTTCCCCACGAAAGAATATTTCGAATTAAAAATATACTCCTCTGACCTTAAAAAAGTTGATTCGAAAACTTATGTTGGTGAGATTATAGGTGATATCAATTCAATTTGCCAAAACCAAGATGGAGTTTTATTTTTTCAAGCTGATGGAAATGTATATTTGTTTGATCAAGAATTAAAAATTATATCACTTGATGTTCCGACAAATTGTTACTTCTATAATGATAAAAAATTTTCGGTACTATCCGACAGCACGGATGTTTTAATATTTGATTCGAACACAAATAAATTAGTACATAGAATCAATGATGAGAAAATATTTTTTGTTGACAAGTATAAAGAAGACTTACTTTTTCAGTTTGAAACTGGTGAGTATGTTTTATATAACAATAAGAATCATGAACTTACCAAGATATCCGAAAAATATGAAAGTAGTCCCTATTTTAATTATTGCATAGGTGAGAATGATATTATTTGGTCAATCAGCAGAAATTGGTTGCAAGGATTTAATCTAAGAACTAAAAAAAATGAAACATTAGAAGAGGATTATTTTAAATCTGGTTCATATTTAACTTCAATTTTTATAGATCAAGAACAAAATATTTGGATTGGATCTAATCAAGGTCTTTACAAACTTAGTTCTAGTAGTAACAAGCTATTTGATAAATCTTTACCTCTCGGTAAATCGACGAGAGCATTATTAGAACTTGAAGAAAATAAACTTTTCATCTCTACCTATAATGGAGATTTTATTTACGATGTAAAATCAAAAAATGTTGAAGAGCTTTCATCAACTGATACAAAGTTTGCTGCAATCAAAAAGGGAGATTTTTATTATACATGTTCTGAGGAGGTACTGAGAAAAGTTAGATTATCCGACAATAAAGTAATAACAGAAAGAAGCCTTGAATCAGAGCTAAACCAAATTTTTAATCCACCTGTACTACTTTTATCTCCAGAGGGTGATTTGCTAATGAAGCAAAGTCATAGTCTTAGATTGATAGACGAAAATTTAAACTTCAAAATACTCTACCAAGATGATTCTTGTCAATTCAGAAATTTTCAAATTATTGAGGAGGAATACTATCTGTCGACTACGAATGGATTAAAAGTGTTGAATCTTACTTTTGAAGTTGTGGATGAATATTTTTCAGATATTATAGTAACCTATGTACATAAAGATAAAATCAAACCTAATATTTTTTGGTTGACAACACCTTCTTTCCTAATCAAACTTGATACAAACACAGAAGGCACAATTGTATATGATAGTGATTCAGGTTTTCTCAATTCAATTTTCACTTCTATTCAGGAAGATGACAATGGAAGTTTGTGGCTCCCATCTTATGCTGGATTAAATAAGATCAACAAAAAAACTGAAGAGATCAAGGTTTATATGGTTGGTGATGGAGTTACTAATAATGAATTCAACAATTATTCAACAACTAATTTATCAAGTGGCGAATTTGTTTTTGGGGGTATTTCTGGATTGACTTTTGTTGATTCGAAAATATTTGATCTTGATAATATATATGTGCCTGAAATAAAAATTTCGGAATGTATTAAAATAAATCAAACAGATAGGGTTGATAATACACAAAAAGTAAACGAAGAAAATAAAATCATAATTGAGGAGTCAGATATATTAATAAATATAAAACTTGCACATTACAGTTACAAAAACTTAAGCTCAAAGATTTTTAGATATAGAGTTTTAAAGCCTTCAGAAAATGATACAATAGTGCCTTGGGTCAATCTTAAATCAAATGTTTTACAATTAGGAAAATTTCCATATGGCACTTATAGTTTAGAATTTGAAGCCATTAGCAGATCGGGTGATAAATTGTCAGACACAAATAAAATAAAGCTGGAATACGTTACCCCATTTATGAGAACAAGTTTATTCAAAGCTTGTTCGCTGCTTTTTATCGGTGGCATTGTTTACCTTATAATTCAGGTAAGAAGCCATTCGCTGATTCAGCAAAAAATTGCATTAGAGAAAGAGGTTGATATTCGAACTATTCAGATTCAAAGACAAAAAGAAGAATTAGAAAAAATGAATAATACAAAGGATAAACTCTTTTCTATACTCGCTCATGACCTAAAAAGCCCTCTCATAACCTTAAAGAACATATCTGGCAAAATCAATTATCTTATTCAAAAAAATCAACCGGATAGAATTTTAGAACTTGGCAAAACCATTGAAGACAAGGTTTCAAATTTGAGCATCTTCCTTGATAACTTATTAAATTGGTCTCTACAACAAAGAGGGCACATCACTTACAATCCGATAAATCTTCAGCTTCATGAAATAACAGTAGAAATATTGAATATCTATGAAGATCATATTGAAGAAAAAAATCTAAAAGTGGCGAACGAAATTCCAGCACAAGCCCACTGTTTTGCAGATAAAAACTCTATCCATGCTGTGCTCCGAAACCTAATTAGCAATAGTATCAAATACTCACCAAATGGTGAAGTGATTACCTTAAAATTTGAAACAGGCAAATCATATCATATCTATTCAGTTAATGACAATGGTAAAGGCATTGAACAAAAAGTTGTAGATTCTTTATATAGAAATGGAAACATCCAAAGTGAAAAAGGTACAAATGATGAATCGGGCACCGGCCTAGGGTTACTAATTTCAAAAGAATTAATTGAACTTAATAAAGGACATATTAAATTTTTATCTAATTCCAATAAAGGAACAAACGTAGAAATCCACCTTCCCGTTGGAAAAATAGTTTAGTGTAGCCCATAAACACTCAGTTTTTAATGGAAAAGTATAGATATATTACATATCATTAATTATAATTGATATAACCCTCCAAATGCCTTAATTTTGTAGGACAAAAGGTGTTGGATGATTATTTTGGTAATTGATCAACATGAAGCTTCGCACATTTAAAAGCAAGAAGGACAAACTTTTTTATTTTCAGTTTAGGTCCAAAAAATTAGGAAAGATCTTCCTAAAAAACCCCATAGGATTTGTATCAAAAATCGATAGAAATGACTTTTTAATTTCAATCATCCATTCACTTTCTAATAAAAAACTGTATAGTGTCAAGAAATCAAAAAATGGTAATTCATTTTTAGTTATAAAAAATAAATTTGGTAAAACTTTAATTCGAAGCAAGAGATTAAAAAAGGAAGATTTTAACTCAGTATTAAATGAACTTAAAAAAAATCTGCCCAAACTCGAAAAAGTTGCTTCTGAGAAGCCAAACTCAAATTTTACAAAACTAGGTATAGAGAATAATCACAATTCTGCAAACTTTACTAAAAAGGAAATTTTGAAAAAGGATAAAAAACCAAAGGCAGAGAAAATATATTTAAAAAAAGGTGAATATCACTTTAACGATATATACTACGATATTTTCCTAAGCGGAAATGGTAAGCATTATTTTTCTTTTATAAATAAGGAAGGAAAAACCGTTCTTCTTAATGGAAATATCAAGGGTTTTGATAGTGTTGATGATGCAGAAGAAGTAATTGAACAAGTTTTAAAATTTGCCCCTGAGCGTAAAAACTTTGAAGTAAAAACGGCCAAAGATGGAAAGTTCTTTTTCAACTTGTACAATGATAAAAATGAAAAAATAGCTAAAAGTTTTTTCTTTCGAAAAAAAGAAATTTTAGAAGACTCGATAAATGAATTTGTTGGAAACGTTTCCGGTAAAATATCAACTCAGAATATAAAAACTTATACCCCAACTGCCAAGACTTCAATTACTCCAATTGTAGCATCAATAGCATCTACGAAATCGACAAATAAAATGGAAAAAAATGACAAGGAAGAAATAAGGAGGAAGGCAGAAGCAGAGGAAAGAAGAAAAGCTGCAGAAAGAGAAAGACTAGCGCTTGAGAACAAAAGAAAAGAAGAGGTCGCATCAAAAGAAAGAAAAGCTGCAGCAATTGCAATGGCTGCAAAAAACGAGAATGCTCATAAAGTAAAAAATAAAGCCGCTGCAGTCACTACACAATCAAAACCTAGAGATAAATATAGTGACAAGGATCCTTTTGATGGTTGCTTTAAATGGATTGGTATTCTCTTTTTGTTGGCTATCCTGATTCTCTTCTTTGGGTACTTTTTCAAAGGATGTGATTTTGGCGGTAATTTGTTATCTGATAAAGCCAATATCGAAAATACAAACGACAATACACTAGGCAGTTCTGCACTCGATACGCTTACCGCAGATAATAGTCAGAGTAATTTAAATGACACATTGTCCTCTGATGATAAAGGTGACTCAGATATTGGTAATAAAATAGAAGGTGACGCAGATGGAACTAATGTGAACGCTGCTTCTGCAAATAATGGCGAAGGGAAAAGTTCAGCCAATAACAACAATCATTTAAAAGGAGATTGCAATTGCAGCGATAAAGCTATTGTATTTGAGATACCAGAAACCGAAGCTAAAAGTGTCAATAAATTGGGTACAAATCCTCAATTTGGTAATACACATGGTCTAAGTTCAGCAGATTTTCTAGAAGAGTTAAAATTTGCTTCAAGTACCAACGACTGGGATAGAAAATATCTTAACTATCTATACAAAGCAATGGGTTATTCCAATGGTTTTGCGGATGCAAAAGCTTCCCAAATAAGTCAGGCAAAAATTACTTCCGGAGTAAAAGGTATTTTAGGTTTTGGAAAATATAGTGGCTATGGATATTCTAAGCTAGATCTTAAAGGGCAAGATCTTGAGGTCTTTAGAATTGAAGCAGCAAATGGCTGTCATATAAATTTCATGAAAACATGTGGCAACCTGCTTTTTATTTGTGAATAAAATGAAACGTCAAATTTAATGTGCACACTATTGCAAAGCTTCTTAGCTTTGCATCTTGCAGATTAAAACCTTCATACAGAAAACATATATAGACTCCTATAAAGGAGTGTCTAGAGAAGTTTGGTTAATTGCGCTTGTGCAACTAATCAACAGAAGCGGTATGATGGTACTACCTTTTCTCACCTTATACCTAACAAAAGATTTGGATTGGAGTTTGTCAATGGCAGCAATTGCGGGGACTAGCTTTGGATTAGGTGGATTGGTAAGTGCTATGATAGGTGGGTTCTTGGTCGACCGATACCCAATATTTAAAATCATGTTGATGTCCTTGTTCGGAGGAGGACTTTGTTTCATTGTTCTAACTTGGATAAATGGTTTTATTTCATTTGTAATCTGGATTTTTATAACGACAACCATTGCAGATGTCCTAAGGCCTGCAGCCATGGGAGCCATCACAGAATTTAGCAACGAAAAAAATCTTGCAAGGGGAATTTCTTTACTTAGAATGGCTATAAATCTTGGTTTTAGTATTGGGCCATTCATTGCTGGATTCCTTATAGTAAGCATTGGTTATAAATTTATTTTTATTGTTGATGGCGTTACTTGTATTTTAGCCGGATTTCTACTCTACTACTTTTTTAAGGATAAACTATCCCTACATCTTAATAAAAGTAATACTGAAATTAAATCCAAACTTATAGAAAAAAGCGCACCACCATTTTTAGATTATACCTTTATGTTATTCTTGTTTTTCAACATGATTATGTTGATCATGTTTTTTCAACTGTTCTATACTATTCCACTATTTTTTACAGAGGTCTATCTATTAACTGAGAAAGATATTGGCTACTTTTTTATGATGAATGGCTTTCTAATATTCCTTTTAGAAATGCCTATTATTTATTACATGGAAAAAAAGAACTTAGCATATAAGCCTATGGTTTGGGGCGCATTTTTAATCGGAATTTCATTTCTTTTTTTGATTTTTGGTACTCCACAAATTTGGCTTACTATTATTCTATTTAATTTAATAATTTCTATAGGAGAGATAATCAATTTCCCATTTATCTCGACAATATCAATTATAAGAGCAAAAGAAGATAACAAAGGAGCCTATATTGGTTTTATGACCACCATGTTTTCGATCGCCTTTGTCCTTGCTCCACTAGTGTTCATGCCATTCATTGAGACAATTGGTTTTAAGTTTGTTTGGATTATATGTTTTGTCGTCAGCATTATAAGTGCAATTGCTTTGTCCTTACTAAAACCATCTTTTGAGAAAACTTATAAGTCCTAAAGGCTGCAAAATCATTGTGGGTTTTATATTTTACATAAATAAAATTTAAACCTCATGAAAAGGCTTTTCGTTTTTCTTCTCTTCACTTCCGTAAATGTTTGCACTGCGCAAAATTCTGACTCGTATTTTAAAACGATTCCTGCCAACTTAGATGATCTACCTCTTTGGGTAAAATTGATGTATACAAATGATCCAAATGTCAATGAGGTTGAATTTCTATACGACCAATTTTATAAGCACCGGCCGTTTGAAAAAAACATCCATACTCAAAATTACAAACATTGGAAGTTCAATATTGAAAGCCATGTTGGTTCTGACGGCAAAATTCGTCCGATGTCAAAAGAGGATTATCAAAAGAAAATAAAAGCTGTACAAAGTCAAAGAACAAAAAGTAGTGAAAACAAAACTGCAAGCGCATGGAAACCCATAGGACCATTTAATACATATAATGAATCCGAACAGGGAAATTTTTCAGTCTCTTGGCAAGTAAATGTTTATTGTTTTGATCAATCAGAAACCAATCCTAATATTCTATTTGCTGGCACTGAATCTGGAGGAATTTTTAAATCTGTTGATAAGGGAAACAATTGGGAGTATTGTTCGCAAGATATTCCTGCCGTTACAGTCAATGATATTAAAATTGCACCGTCCGATTCTAATATTATTTTTGCTTCTGCAAATGACAATATTTATAAATCTATTAATCAAGGACTTAGCTGGGAGTCAGTTTTATCAGCAAATGCATTTCAGATTGAAATTCATCCTACCAATCCCAATATTTGCTATGTAGTTGGGGTGGCTGGATTACACAAAACAATTGACGGGGGTCAGAATTGGGAAAGAATCATAATCCAACAATGTTGGGATATTAAACTCAAACCAGAAGATCCAAATGTGGTGTATTTATTGCAAAGCAATTTATCCATAACTCATTGTGAATTTTTAAAATCTACAGACTCGGGAAATACATTTACCAAAATAGATAATGGTTGGTATAACCCTGCTGGAATAGGTCAATCATATGATCAAGGTGCAAGACTTGCTGTCACCAAGGCCAACCCATCGTATATCTATGTTGGTTTGTTAGGTCAAGATAAAGATGAGGATAATGGATGGATAGGTGTATATAAAAGCGAAGACAGTGGAGAATCTTGGGTAAATCCCAACCTTCCAGATGGAGCACCATATAACGATGATACTCATCAAAATCTTGCATCTATCAATCGTGATGGGACTGGCTTTAATCAAGGCTTTTACAATTTTGCCATAGAGGCATCTGACAATGACCCTGAGAAAGTTTGGGTTGGTTGTCTTGCATTATCAGAATCAGATGATGGCGGTGATAGTTGGACACGAATCGGAAGCTACAATGCCCAAAATGACATTGGGTGGATCCATCCTGACATCCAAGATCTTCATGTACTAAATGATGATATTTGGGTTTGCACAGATGGAGGTATTAATTACTCCACTGACGAATTGCAAACACATGAATCAAGAATAAATGGTCTTTATGGATCAAACTATTGGGGCTTTGGTCAAGGTTGGAATCAAGATGTAATTGTAGGAGGAAGATATCACAATGGAAATTCAGGATATTATGAGACCTATGGTCTTGGAAATACACTTCGGCTCGGTGGAGCAGAAGCAGCAACAGGATATGTAAATCCACTCAAAGAAAGAAAAGCATACTTCTCAGACATTTCCACGAAAGTGATTCCAGAATATATTGATGGTCCAACTACAGCATTAAGTCCTTTGAGTTTATACCCAAATGAAACTTATTCTCTCTCCTATTCCAGTGAACTGGTATTTGATCCTAGGTATTCTGATCATATTATTATGGGAAGAGATGACAAAATGTGGAAATCAATAAATGAAGGGGGACAGTTTCAAGTAATCTATCAATTTGAATCCGGAAGAATCTTGGAAATAGAACAATCAAGAAGCAATCCTGATGTATTGTATTGTGTGTACCAGCTTGGATCGGGAGGATATTGGGATGACTGCGCCATTTTCAAATCAATAGATGCAGGAAACACTTGGGAGAGAACCTCCTTTGTACCAAGCAATGATACATGGCGGATGGAAATTACCATCAATCCAGAAGACGAAAATGAACTTTGGGTTGTGGCACTTAATGCATTTACTAGTCAATTGATATATAACACAACAGATGGAGGTGAAACTTGGCAAAACAAATCCTCCAATAAGCTCGAAAATCACTATCCTACAGATATCAAATTCCAAGCAGCTACCGATCAATTGGTATACCTAAGTACGGATTTGGGTTTGTTTTATTGGAGCAGAGATGAACAAGAGTGGAATGATTGCAGTGAAGCGCTTCCGCTTGTCAACAGATCAATGGAGATAGAGCCATTCTACAGAGACAGTAAGTTGAGAATGATTACTAGAGGTCGAGGAATTTATGAAGCTGATTTGGTTGAAAAATCAAGACCTATAGCTCAGCCAATGACAACCACTGATGTTATCTATTGCAGTAGAGACACTGTTCAATTTGATTGTTATTCAATTCTGGATCATGATGGTGCAAGTTGGAGTTGGTCTTTTGAGCCAGAACCCATTTACATAAGTGATAAAAATGCTAGAAATCCTAAAGCAGTTTTTGGACTAGAAGGAAGCTATGATGTTACGCTAGAAGTTACAGATGGAGATGGTCTAAGTTCATCAAAAACCGTTTCTGAAATGGTCCGTCTCGACAACAGATGTGACGTTGATACCTTTCCTGGATCTGTGTTATTATGTCAACAAAATGGAGACTATGTAGCCACTCCTGATCTAGAATTGTTTACCAACGAAATGACAATTTCTGCATGGGTAAAACCTGATGGAATCCAAGGGGAATATACAGGAATTGTGATGAACAATGGAGATGCAGGTGGTCTAAATTTTAGACCAGATATGGAGTTAGGTTATCACTGGCCGGGAGGTGCTTGGTGGTGGAGCAGTGGTCTATATGTTCCCGTGGATGAGTGGTCTTATGTCGCAATGGTTGTCAAACCAGATGGTGTAACAATTTATCTAAATGGTTTTGGAGTAACTCATGCAGCGAGTATAGAAGAAATTGATATTAGCTCCATGTTGATTGGAAGTTATAAGGCTTGGGATGGAAGAAACTTTAAAGGATTGATAGATGAGGTATGCTTGTGGTCAAGAGCATTGTCGCAAGATGAAATTAGAGAGCTTAGGCATCTTACTAAAGACGGAATATCTGATCCTGACTTTCTTGCCTATTATCAGTTTAACGAAATTGGTCTTCCAAGAGTACAAGATAAGATTGGCGACAAACATGCAAGCATCACAGGAAATGCAAGCATAGAAAATTCTGCAAAAGTTCCAGTTGCAAGCGGTACAAGTCAAAGAAAAACAATCACAGAAGCTGGGGTACACAACTTTCTTAATGCAGGTGTTTCAATCGAGTTATCAGACAATGCATTGGTGCCTGATGGTGAAGTGGTTGTATCAAGATTGCATGCAAAGCCATATCCAGATATTTCTGAAGATTCTGGTAGCAACTCATATTGGATAATAAATAATTATGGAAATGAACTTTATGGACCAGTTACAAACCTTAATCTAGAGCCATTTTTAAACTTGACTAATTCATTTCAAGAAAACCCAGAGTTAGGACAACTACAGAACAGATCAGATAATGATGATGCAGATAATTGGGAAATAAAGTGTAACTCAATCGGGATAGATGATAATTATATTTTATTTGATGAAAATTGTATAGAGTATGCTTCAGGCCAGTACTATGTAATTTCTGCAGATCCAAATACTCAAATTACTTCGGATGTTTTTAAAAGTGAAGAAGGTATTGAATTAGTTGTTTATCCAAATCCAGTAGTAAGTAACGGTAGTGTTTATATCGATAATCCTAGCAATCAAAAATTGAGATTGAAGCTATTTAATGCTGATGGAAAGCAAGTTTCGGATCAAATTATATACAATGACAGCTTTAAGATTCCATCAACATTTAATGAAGGAATTTATTTCTTTCAACTAGAAACTGATAACTATATTAAGTCTGGGAAGCTGATAGTTCATTAGTCAGGATGGATATTTGATGGTTGTTTGCTTCTGGCCGATTTAAAATTCAATAAATTCTAAAATATAAAGGGCTGCAAAATTTCTCTTGCAGCCCTTTTTATCATTCTGAAATCTATCCTACTCAATTAGAATCATTTTCTTAGTTTCAGAGAATTCTCCACTCTCTAACTTGTAATATAATACTCCAACAGCTCCTGCCAAATCTCTTCCCATTAAACTCATTTGATGTGCTCCTGCAGTATAGTCTGCTTCTGAGATAAACAATACCTTACCCGTTACATCGTAAACTGTCAAACTTGCAGCTCCTGCCTCAGCAAGGCTGAAGTTAATCACTGTTTCATCTATCCATGGGTTTGGTTCGTTTTGTCCCAAGCTGTTGATTGCCAATCCTGATCCTTCCAAAATCAGTTTTATTGCTTCAAATCCTGATCCTTGATAAGCCTCGGATAGTGTAACTCTATCACTTAGTGATACGTTTGCCTTAGACTTCTTCACCGTCACTGTGAATAATGTTCCATCACCATAACTCACCATCTCGTTTGTATTCCAACTCATGGTCATTGCTCCGTCTACAATTCCTACATTACCCTCTTCTACTGTCAATAGTCCACTAGTCAAATCTACTATCTCAGTCAAGCTGCCTTCCAAAGTAAATTGGAATCCGGTAATCTCCGTGAAGTTGCTTGACTTGAATCTCAGCTCTGTAATTTCCTGACCCAGATCTGAATGCTCTATGTTCAACTTCAAACTTTCACCACTTCTTGTATCTGTACTCTGGCCCTGTAAACTTAATTCTACAGAACCATTCACATCACCAACTTTCATTGCTATGAAGTCTTCTTCAAGCATGTCTTGATCAAATGAA
>ENA-ORXT01000284-ORXT01000284.1-marine-metagenome-genome-assembly--contig:-NODE-284-length-84586-cov-11.504230_pt1 | contig 84586 bp, 72 predicted proteins | sample MGYA00237868_ERZ511482 | MGnify/ENA metagenome assembly ERZ511482 | reverse complement strand
CCACATGGTTAACCACCGAAGGTACCTAAGCTGTTTTGGCGAGGACAAGGCACCAAAGAAAAACAGTTTTGGGTACCTGCTCCCACATGGTTAACCACCTAAGGTACCTAAGGTACCTAAGCTGTTTTGGCGAGGACTAGGCACTTAAGAAAAAATATTATATACATGTACGCGATAAGGATAGTAAGGGCTCGACGGAGGAGAGGTATCCCGATCTTTTTCGATCGGGATACGGAAGCGAAGCGGACCCCTGCAGAGCCTGGCCCACAAAGAAAAGCACTAAAGCATATTTTTATGCTATAGTGCTTTTCTTTGTGGGGATCGCCCAAATTATTATTTTCATATAAAAACGAATATGCTGCAAGATGCTTATCTTTGGGAAAAAGAGTGCATGCAACAACCTGACTTTAAAAATCGGTCTTTAAAATTTTATCATTCGAATCCCGTAAAGGATGTGGAAAGTCGAGAGAGTGCGGAAAATATAATTATTAAAAAAACCTATCAAAGGGAGGACATAGCTGATGCCAGTCATCTGCAAGACAAGCCAGGTCTACCTCCCTATACGCGAGGACCATACACTACTATGTATGCAAATAGGCCTTGGACCATACGCCAATATGCAGGATTCTCTACTGCGGAAAAAAGTAATGCTTTCTATAGAAGAAACATGGCTCAAGGTCAAAAAGGACTTTCCGTTGCCTTTGACTTAGCGACACACCGAGGCTACGATAGTGACCATCCCAAGGTGGTAGGGGATGTAGGTAAAGCTGGAGTTGCTATCGACACTGTGGAGGACATGAAAAAATTGTTTGATCAAATTCCTTTGGATCAAATTTCTGTGTCTATGACTATGAACGGTGCAGTTATTCCGATCATGGCTTTTTATATAGTGGCTGCTATGGAGCAAGGTGTAGATACGGCAAAACTAAGTGGTACGATCCAAAATGACATTCTTAAAGAGTTCATGGTACGGAACACTTACATCTACCCACCGCAGCCATCTATGCGTCTGATTTCAGATATCTTCAAATATAGTGCAGCGCATATGCCTAAGTTCAACAGCATCAGTGTGAGCGGATATCATATGCACGAGGCGGGTGCACCCGCACATGTAGAGCTTGCTTATACTTTAGCAGATGGTTTAGAATACTTGCGCGCAGGCATCGCAGCAGGTCTTAAGATAGATGACTTTGCACCTCGTATTTCTTTCTTCTGGGGAATCGGCATGAACTTTTTTATGGAGATCGCCAAGATGCGTGCGGGGAGATTGATCTGGACAAAACTAGTAAAGCAGTTTGATCCGCAAAATCCAAAGTCTATGATGCTGCGTACCCACTGTCAGACTTCTGGGTATAGTCTGACGGAGCAGGATCCGTTTAATAATATTGCGCGTACTACGATAGAGGGAATGGCGGCTGTGTTTGGTGGAACGCAATCTTTACATACAAATAGTCTGGATGAGGCGATCGCTTTACCGACGGATTTTTCTGCGAAGATTGCGAGGGACACTCAAAAGTTTTTGCAAAGTGATACGGACATTACTAAAGCAATAGACCCATGGGCGGGTTCATATTATGTGGAATACTTGACAGAGCAGTTGGTCAAGAATGCAATGGAACTGATAGATGAGGTGGAGGAGCGTGGTGGCATGGCGAAAGCGATCAGCGAGGGTTTACCTAAGTTGAAAATCGAAGAAGCTGCGGCAAAAAAGCAGGCGCAAATAGATGGTGGGATGCAACAGATCGTCGGCGTGAATGTGTTTCGTACGGAAGATGAAAAGCAGATTGACATCTTGGATATTGATAATGCGAGTGTAAGAGAAAGTCAATTAAAGCAACTGACTCAAATAAAAAAAGATCGGAATCAAAGTAAAGTAGATGCTGCGCTACTGGCTATAACAGAATGTGCAAAGTCTGGTGAAGGAAATATATTATCTCTTTCTATAATTGCGGCAAAAGAACGCGCAACTCTAGGAGAAATTTCAACTGCGCTGGAAGTAGAATTTGGAAGATATAAAGCGCCCATACAAGCAGTCAGCGGCGTATACAGTAGTGCAATAAAAATGAATAAAGATTTTATTAAGGCGAAGGCCATGTCGGATGAATTTGCTAAATTAGACGGTCGTCGTCCACGGATTATGGTTGCTAAGCTTGGTCAAGACGGACACGATAGAGGCGCGAAGGTGATCGCTACTAGTTTCGCCGATCTTGGTTTTGATGTAGATATTGGGCCGCTGTTTCAGACTCCAGAAGAAGCGGCTATGCAAGCTGTCGAAAACGATGTTCACATATTGGGAATTTCTTCTTTAGCTGCTGGGCATAAGACATTGGTTCCTCAAACGAGAATGGCGCTGGAAAAACTTGGTCGCGATGATATTATGATCGTGGTCGGTGGAGTGATTCCGCAGCAGGATTATGACTTTTTGTATGAGCAAGGCGTGACTGGGATCTTCGGCCCTGGGACGGTGATCTCTACTGCAGCGCAGGAAATATTGGGATTGTTGATTGAGCGGGGGTCAGGGGATGCTTGAAATAAATAAAGTGCAAAGCATAATTGAGATCGGTCATCTAAAATCCATGATCGCTTAATACTTCCTTTAAACTTTGTCTTTTTTTAAAACTTGTAATTCTACTACCACCACACTTAGCACCACTACGATCTCCGCCAAAAAATAGGCTAATCCATAATTTGTCAATTCTTGAAAGTGGTAAAAAACTACTGCTATAGATAGAAAGCAATAACACAAATTTGCGATAGCTATAAGTCTAAGGTAGGGTTTCCAGTTTGATGGAAATCGGCAATAATTGTAGAGGGAGTAGACCATAAATAAAACTGGAATAGCTGCTAAGAAGTAAGCCGCATCTTTCGGCATGCCGAAGAAGGGCTCGTATCCTGCTATGATAAATCCCATGATAGATGCAGAGATAAGCGCGCCAATGCCGTCGATAAGAAACATGATTCTTGGAGTGATATTCATTGCGGGTAAAAGTACAGAAATTTATCTTTTCTGTTGATCTTTACATTGCTTAGCCGCCCATATGATCTCACTGTAGAGGGTGTGCATAAAAAAAACATCAATCTACACCCAAACTATATTCTTCATTTGCCCACTCTGCATACTCCGTCAGTTTGCTTCCTAGGAAATAGGGCAAATTCAGAAGGGTAAACTGCTTATTGGTTCTAGTCTTTGAGGGTTCGACTTTTAATTTATTTGCTAATAGACGTATCCCTATCGTGTGATCCACTCTATCGATAAATTCATGTAAGGAGCGCAGACTACCCTTTGCTCCAGATTTTATCTCGACTGGAATAATGTGCTGATTGTATTTAAAAACGATGTCCACTTCAGCGTTGGAATTAGCATTTTCTCTCACCCAAAAATGAGGCTTAGCTCGTACATTTTTTTCTAGTGCAATTATTTCTTGGATAACAAGATGGTTTATAATATAGCCTTTGTAAAGTGAGTTTAAATCCTGGATCGCTAATAGTTCATTCTGAATGCCTGCAGCATAATTCATAAGCCCAGTATCCAAGAATTGAAGTTTTGGCTTCCGCTTGACTTCATCGGCTAAGGGTGGTCGTACATCGGTAGTGGCATGAATAATCCAAATGACTTTTGATAAATCCAATAACCGGAAGGCCTCTCCTACTTCTCTTGATTTATAGGAGGAACCGCCAAAGTTAGCATACGTTATCCGATCTCTAACACCTGGTGCAACATCTATTATATATCTTATCACTCTCCTCTGTAGATCAGTAGAGGTATACTTCTCCACATCATCTAGATAATTATCCCATATACTAGAATAAATATCTTGCAAACCCACTAGAGAATTTTCATTTTGAATGTAGTATTTTATAGCTTCTGGCATTCCACCGATGCGCGTATACTCATGGAACAAGGAAAGCAATTTTGGATAGGCAAAATCTGGTAAAGGAATTGTATTAAAATATTCGAGCGCTTGATCTTGTCCAAATGCCATAAGAAACTCTTCGAAATCCATAGGGTGAATAGCTATTTGAAGTACTCTTCCTACTGGGAAAGACTTGACTTTGCTCATAGCAAATTCTAATAAGGAGCCTGCGGCTATGACTCGAATGTTTGGCAGCTCTTCATAAAAATATCTTAACAGCTTTATTGCTTCTGGAGATTCTTGTATTTCGTCTATAAAAAGTAGTGTTTGTTCCAGATTCTTTGGGAGATTTTTTTCTAATAAGATGGCATCTAGAATATTCTTTACGTTGTCTCCGTACGAATTAAAGAATTTAATATCATCAGATTTTTCAAGGTTTAGTTCGATATAGTGTTTGAAGGATTTTCCAAATTTTCTCACCAATGTTGACTTACCGACTTGTCTTGCTCCACGGAGTATTAGTGGCTTGGGCTGCTCTTGGAGGTGCCACTGACGAAGCACTTTCTCCATTTTCCGTTCGAATATCATACATCACTTTAATGCAATATAAGAGTATTTGTTACAAATAAGGGGCAATTTATGGTATAAATTGTTACAAATAAGGGGTTATTTGAGACAAATCTTGTTGCAAATAAGGGGCAATTTGCACAAAGCAGTCGAATTGGGCTCTATATCTTATCCAACATCTCTATCACCTCAGATTTTTTGCGAACAGAAACTGGGACAATGTCGCCATTGTTCATCTTGAGGTAACCACCTTCTTTGCGGACATACTCCTGGATAAAGTGGACATTGATGAGGTGTGATTGGTGGACTCGCTTGAATCGGTGTTCGGCTAGCATGACATCAAATGACTTTAGTGTCTTAGTGACGAAGATTTTTTCACCGTCGGCTAGGATGAAGATTGTGTTGTTGCCATCGGATTCGCAGCGGACGATTTGGTTAATTTGAACGACTGATATTTTGTCTTGAGCGTGGAGGGAGATTCTAGTAGGGAGTTCACCAGGATTGTTGATTGTCTCTTTGAGTAAAGTGATGCTTTCAGGGGAAGTAGAAATTTGTTCTTTTGCTTTTTGGACGGCCTCTTTGAGTTGGGTAGTATTGAGTGGCTTGAGTAAATAGTCAATAGCAGCGAAACGAAATGCCTTGATGGCGAACTCGTCTGACGCAGTGATGAAAATGAGCTTGGCATCTATATTAGGAAAAATATCTAGTAAATCGAAGCCCGTACCATCCCCCATGAGGATGTCAAGAAAAATCAAATCTGGAGTGGTCTTTCGCAGAAGCTTAGCTCCTGCTACCACCGAGTCGGCTGTCCCGATAACCTCTACTTCAGGACAATGCTTTGTTAGGTCGCTAGCAAGTACTTCGCGGGCGTCCAACATGTCATCGATAATAACTGCGGTGATCTTATCCATTTAACTAATTTTCAAAATGTCAATTTTAAGGGCATCTGTAAAGATACTTTTGTTCCACGTACTTCCTGTGCTTCATTGAGTACATCTTCTACTATAAAGGCTTGATAGTTTTGTTGCCCGCGTAGACCTTCGAGGCGCTGCTGTGTGACTGCAATGGCGGTGGATTGGTGACCCGTTTTATTTTTACCCATAGAAGCGGCTTTTTGACGGCCAACCCCATTGTCAATAATAGTACAAGCTAACAGTTCATTTCTTATCTCGAAAATAACTTTGATATATCCTTTATCTTCTAAATGCGAGACACCATGAAAAACAGCATTTTCTACAAACGGCTGAATCATCATGGGGGGAATTTCTATCTCTTCTGGATCATATTCGATTGGTAATTCTATCTCGAAGTCGAAGGCTTTTGTTTGGCAAAATTGTTCAAGTTTTAGATACTTATCTATAGTGTTAAATTCTTCTTGGAGGGTAATACTTGACTTTTTAGAATTACTTAAGATGCCGCGCATGAGGCCTGCGAAATTTTGGATTTGATCGCGTGCGATATCCGTTTTTTGATTGACGACTACGGATTGGATACTATTAAGAGCATTGAAGATAAAGTGGGGATTCATCTGCAACTGTAGCGCTTTTTGTTCTAAGCCTAGTAACTCATTTTCTAATTCTAATTGAGCACGACGAGTAGCTTCTCTTTTGCGCACTTTGTTGATTCGGCTACGAAAATATAAATATGCAAGTAGGCAGAGTAATAAAATTACTGCCATTTGAAACCAGATAGATTGCCAAAAGGCAGGATGAATTTCAAAAGTAGAACCGATCACTTTACTTTCTAAACCAGACACATTAGTAGCCTTCACAAGAAAGTGATACTTACCTGGAGAAAGGTTGGTGAAATTCGCGGAGGCAGCGTTGGATATCGGAGACCATGTATCATTGAATCCATCCAGCTTCCAACTGTAAGTCAGATCTTCGGGGTAGTCCAGATTAATCGCTTTAAACAAAAAGCCAATATTATTCTGATTATATTTAAAGGCACTTCCCTCTGCTAAAGAGTCACCCGCAACTAAATAGTCTGCATACGCAGTATTTTGAATGGGTTCATACATCAGGCTCACACCAGTGAAATGAATTTTAGGGGCTGCAGTTTTGAGTTGCGTATTACCAGGTTTATGCTTACTCAGTCCGTTACGGGTTCCGAACCAGAGATGACCATTATGATCGAGTGTGACCGCATTGTGCGTAGCTTCAATTCCTAAAAACCCTTCGTTCCTACCATAGTGCTGAATGTCTTGATATTCGTCCTGCTTAAAAATAACTTTGTCCAGCCCTAATTCGGTTCCGACCCATAGATTATTTTCTTGATCAAAAATCAACTGGTAGATATTATTACTCTTCAAGGAAGCGTTACCTTCGAATTTATTAAATTTGAAAGTATCTGCTGTACTGATACCTTGGAATATTCCGCGGCCAGCGACCCCAATCCAAGGCTGATTATTATGATCAAACGTTATGGAACGTATTTCTGATTTTGGGAGTACACTTTTATTGCTTAGTGTAACAATACTTTGATTATCAATATAGCCTAGACCACCCTGCTTCGTCCCGAACCAGACTTTTCCTGATCTGTCTTTAGCGAGAACAGTAATAAACAGATCAGGCAATCCTGAGGTTGTATCGTACAGCTCGACTTTGATTCCCATGCTATCGGCAGTGACTATTCTACCCAAACCATTCGCATAAGTGCCTACCCAAATAGTTCCAAAGGTATCTTGAGCCGTCGTCTTAATCCAGCTACTCGGCAAGCCATCCAATTCATTAAATACCCAATACTCCACACTGTCCTTCATGACCAATCCTTCACCATCTGTACTCATCCACAAACGACCAAGATAGTCTTCCATGATGTGATTGCACTTAGAACTGATATAGCTGCCATCCACATCTGTTTGAATACCCGTAGAATCAATCGTGCTCACTCCTTTGTCGTCCACTGAAACCCACAAGGTGTTACGACTATCCTCCATGATTGCATAGATGCGGTTTCCATTGAGACCAGTATCACTATTATAGTAAGTAAAGTATTGACCAAGAAATTTATTGAGGCCACCACCTGCTGTTCCAATCCATATATTCCCCCAACTGTCTGAAATAATGGATTGCACGTTCTTATTTGCAAGACCTTGAGCTTCAGAAATAATAATCCACTCTTGGCTTCCTTTTTTGAGCAATTGTATACCATTGTCTTTTGTTGCTGCCCATAAATTTTGCTCCTTATCAAAAAATATATTTTGTGTATGCTTTAGTTTTCTATCTGAATAAGCGAAGAGAATATTCTTTGATGTAGCCTGAATGCAGGATATCCCACCTGATAGTTGACTTATCCATACTTGACCTTTCCCGTCTAAGGTGAGGGACTGGACATTATCGCTGAGCAAACCTTGTTGCTGATCCACAATAGATACGGTCTCCGCTTTTATTATAAATAGTCCCTTGGTAGTTGCTACCCAAAGTTCTTGGCCTATCTGCAGTATTGCATTTACTGAAGTGATATTTAGTTTTGAGTCTACTCGATATTTCTCCGCTTCTGTAGAATTGATATTGAATAAATACAAGCCCTTATCGGTACCTAGGTATAAGACAGTATCATTTTTGGCAGCGATACTATTGATCGTTCTATCCTCAAAATAAGAACCCCTTATTTTTTCATGCTTATAATTACTCAAACCTTTTTGCGTGCCAAACCATAAGGTGCGATTTGTATCTTCAAAAATAGTATTGATGAAATTAGAAGGGAGTCCATCCTTTGTAGAAAGGGATTTAAATTTTTCGCCATCAAACTTTCCAAGCCCTCCACCTTGCGTTGCCACCCATAGGTAAGCTTTACTATCTTGAAGTATGTGGGAGACTTTTGAATTCGGTAAACCCTCTTGGGTACTATACTTTATAAAATTATATTGCTGTGCGTTTCCACAAAAATTGCAGAAGCAAAGTATAAAAACGACTACAAAAAAGTTAATTAATCGCAAAGGTTAAATTTCATTTATACTGGCTCAAGATAAGGGTATTCTAATTAAGTAACAGAATCAGTTTGTCCCACAAATATTAGCAAAAAGTGCGTCTCCACTGTGCGGAGACGCATTTCCATTTATCAAACTATAAACTCTATAGACATGTTTCCAACTTAACTATCATTTTCCCACGTTGCTCCCTAGCAGTAATCGCCAGGGGTGTCGTGCAATCTACCCGTACAAGTTCTCCATGCACATTTCTAATGGGCTTGAAGATGGACTTTCCAAGATCAGGGTTTACTCCACAGAATCTGTTCTGGCATGCTACTATATACTCCATAAAATTGAGTACATCATTATAAGTCAACGAAGTACTTTCAAAGTAGTAGCTATCTGTATTGGGACCAATCTTATTGTAGAATACATCACCACTTATATACTTTGTAAACGTAGTGGTCTGAATATTTGCTGACCACGCTTCATCATCGTATTTCTTTTGGTTCTCAATGGGCGTATCGCCAATTACATCGCTTACCCAGTCTAGGTAGTACATATCTGTATTGCAATCGAAGGAAGACGCATCCAGATACATTGGTTCTATATTCGAAAGGTACCCACCAAAAACAAACCCTTCATAACCATCGGCTTCGACTTTTAACCAGTTGCTGGTACGGTTATCTATTTGTATTGCTACAGGCTGTATATGGGCTACGATTACTCGATCTGCGTGATCCAGTTTCAAAACCACTTTCGAACTTCTAGTGGAAGAGTCTCTCATGTTTAGTCCATTGTATGCACATACAAAGAGCGTATCTCCTACTGAAAATTTTAGTTGTTGCGCGTTTACATTTTGACTTCCAAAACAAATCGCTACGAGCATTGCTGCTAACTTCATTCCATTTTTCATAATATTAAATTTTATATGATTCTTAAAATGTATCTATTTATTCATATTTTACTTTTTCTAACTCCCTGTCAGGAGCCCAAACTACTACGCATTGGACTCCCTTGGGTAAAGCGCAATCACTCTATGACAAAAATTGTTTAACCTATTTATATCTCGGCTAGCACACATAATACCGTCGACTTCCCTTTTATCTTTACTTGCGCCACCCCAGCTTTTTCTGTGACAGACATTTGCCATCTGAACTTTTCAATTGGAATATCAAACTTACGGAGCATTTCCATTAAATCTTCTTGAGCGCGCACGAATTCTATTTTATCAAATTCTGATTCTATGCTAACTCGGTCAGCAGGAATTTCCAAAGCTACATCCCAAACTATAGGCACATTGAATCGCGTATGAAAAACATCGCCCTCTTTTTCAGCCTGCTCTAGTTGCATCGCTGCTAACCAATCAATAGGTATATTTGGGTATCTGTTTTGTAGTTGCTTCTGCAAGTGTAGATCTGCTGGCTTGTATGCCGTCTTGTAGAAGGCATAGAATGGCTTCAAGTTTGTTGACTCTATTTTTTGACGATCATCGTAAGTAAAGTATACGAAGTTCTCACTTGATTCTACACTAGGCTGCTGCTCGTCAAAACCCCCGAAAGCTAGTTGTAAGGCATAGAGTAAATCCTTATTCTTACCGAGACCACAAGACACAAAATTCATCTTTGTATTAACATCCATCATCTCATCTGCAAGTGGCAAAAACTGCTCCTCTTGAATATGAGCGAATAAGGTAGACACTGAAGTTCGATTTCCATTGGGCAACACAGGGATTGACATTCCCGTCCATTGATTACTGTGTAAAACTAAATTGATTTGCCCCCAAGTTTGTCCATTTTCTAAGCCTTGTGCAGCTAAAAAATTTCTTACCCCAACTAATGACCGACAGGTATCCACAAAATAATCCGTTTGCGCTTCACGATCCGTTAGGTAGTATTGCTTCGCCAAAGTATAAAATGAATCTGACTGATCTTCTCCCAAAATAAAAGTAACAGAAGGTCTTGTACCCAAATCGCAGGTCTGCGCAAAACTCAATCCTATATTTAATAAAAAGGCTATGAATATGAAGAATATATTTCTCATGATATTTTATTTTTTCTTTGTTAAAAAATTATTGATGCCCCTCGATCCATTTCATCACCTCAAGATGAGGGACATACAATAATTAGGTACCTAAATAATTCAGGTTTATCCGATATTAAGTTTTTCTAATTAATCTATTGACAATACAAATCTGGTGTTCTCCCCTTTTCTGAATTTGAATGTCCACTTTTCTATGTGGTGAAGTAAATCTAATACTAGCGCTCTATCCATATTGCTATCTACCATTTCTAACTTCGCTACTTTCCCTCTGATGTCAATCATAATTTCAAGCTCTACTGCACGTACTTTTTCTAATCCAAATTCTTTGATGAGTTCATCAATCTTTTTGCTAATTTCCATTTCTAGAAATTTCACTTCTCCAGTATTTAATGTCGGCGCAGTCACTTCGTATGCTAACTTTAGTAGCTTTCCGCTAAGTGGGTTGGTTATCATCAAGTCCGCCCCTACTCCACCTTGATTAAATGCATAAGTACTAGAATTTGCAATAGCGCTACTCGGTACTTCTTTCGGTAATGGTACTGGTTGATCTATTTGCTGCGGGTTTCCATTGCTAACTATCTCTTGATTATCAACTGCTACAAAAGAAGTGTAGTTCGTTAACAGATTATATTTTAATCCGAGTTGTGTTACTTGCTCTATTTGTGCATCGTTGCCATCCAACTTGATATAGTCATCCATCAACCTGATTTTATTTCTAGCCCAGAGATATTGTATTCCAGAATTAGAGTCATCTGACTCTGCCTTCGCCGTATTGTAAACCGCCTTATAATTTTCTCTTCCAGACACTCCCTTCAAAGTAATCTCCCCTTTTGCTTTACCGCGGTATTTCCCTGTTACGACTACTGGTCTTTCGGCAAGAACATCGTTGATCTTTGCTGGTGATAAATCATATACATCAAAATCTCCCCAGTCAATATTGATATCCGTCAAAACAGGGGCGCTAATAAACTTTCTGAACTTCTCCGCTTTTTGATTCGCCTCTGCTTGATCTTTAACAAATAGTGGTTCTGTATTTCCTACATTTGCAATTCCTTCAATCAAGTATCTATTTACTGAACTACCGATACCAAAAGAATAAAAATTAAATTCTCCATTGCTCTTTCGGATTAAATCATACACTTCTTTCTCAACAGATATATATCCATCCGTGATGACGACAACTGATCTAGAAAGCCCATCTTCACATTTAGGAATATCCATCACTCTATTTAAGGCATTCATCAATCTTGTGCCTCCTCCCCCAGACTGATTACTCATCATCTGGATTGCATTTTCTACTTCCGTAGGATTTGCGTAGACTGATTCTTCTGAATACATATTAGATGCGCTGGCAAAAAATAGTAGATTGAATTTATCATCGTGTCTCAGATTGCTCATTAAGTTTCGCATTAGTTTTTTGGTTACATCCAGTGGAAATCCATGCATAGATCCTGAGACATCTACTACAAATAAATACTCTCTCTGCGGGATATCTCTAAGTTCTACTGATTTTGGTGGCTGTACCGTAAGCATAAAGTGATTCTCATGCTCTCCTTCATGCAGTAATAAACCCGTATTGATCTTAGCACCTGATAAAGTGTATTCCAATACAAAGTCTCTATTTCCTCCTTTTGTTTCGCTTGGGTGTAGCTGTACTTGCCCCGTTGACATATCACTATAGGTAATGGTTGTTTGATGCGTCTTGCAAGTAATATCTGCAATCGGTAATCCAGCATTCACATTTACTGCAATATCAAAGTCGTAGGTTGGAGCCGTCTCTTCAGATGTATAGGCTACTGCTTGAGCAACTACCTTCTTGCCTTCCTGCTCTCCTGTATATCTAGGCCCTACCACTGTAGGATAGACAAACTCATAGACACCTGCTACTGGAACAATTGTTTCCGTATACCTTAAGATAACTTCTATCTGATCGCCAGGAATAATGTTAGCCACTGACATCGTGAATACATTGGGACGTTCTTGCTCTAATAATGAAGCACGTTTCCCTTCTTTTTTAGCTGCTGCATAAGTCGCTTGTGCTTCTCCTTTACGTTGGATGACGGCTTCGATTATTCTTCCATCTAATCTCATTTCCATATCGTAGACTGCAGCTCTGGTCGACGCAGGAAATACGTATACCGCCTCTATCGGAAATGCGCCTGTGTTCTCATACACCTGCGCTATTTCTACATTCGCTACTACACCTGAGATGCTTACTTCCGCAGAAGTGGATTTTAGGGGCAAGGATTCTTCGCCTTCAAAGTCGCTGATGATTTTGAAATAAGGGGATAGTGTTTTGTCTTCGTTTTGTGCGAATAAGCTGATTGTGCTTGTTATACATAGCACCAGCGCTATTAGATTGATTTTGATTGAATTTTTCATAATTACACTTTTTGAATAAATGATTAAGTATTGGTTACAAGTGCAATCTACGGGCATGTCAAGCCTGTTGAGGGGGTTCTATAGTAGGTGGTAGGGCTGGGCGAGTATTCGTAAGAGTATGGGTATTATTCGTTATTTTGGGATAAAATGGGCGAAAACAGTGGGGTTTGAGGTATTTGCACCCGATATAGTAGTATATGCGCTTACTGTTTGCACCTGCAGCGCTGAGCGTAAAATTGAAACAATAAGGTATTGAGCTTAACTTAGGTTGTCCTGAAAAAACTTAACTCCTCAATGTGGAAACGAAAGGCTTTGAGGAAAATAGTAGTAGCATTAAGAACATCAAGGCTGCCGCTGCAATATGACTATTGACTTATCCCCAACTGCGGCAACTCCTTCACCTTATGATATCTCAAAGCCGCAGCTATACATTGACCTAACTCCTCTTTAGGCAACTTATCTTCCATCGTAAATAAGATAGCTCTATTGTTTTCATAATTGAAGAAATCGCCATACACTTCTCGAAAAGTCAAAACCAATTTACTCGTACACTTAAAATATAAAGCATATTGTTCTGGTGCTTTTGGCTTCCAATCCATGCGGATTGTACTGCCTTTTTTCACCAAGTAACTCGGCTCTCTCCACTTTAAAGTTTCTTCTATTTCTACTACGTCGTCTAAAGCTTTGGCTGTTTCTAAGATTAACTTGCGCAGGGCCTGCAGTTTTTTCTGCACCTTTGGAGGGTAAGTGGTTAGTCTTTCGGTTACGGCTGGGTTGGAGTTTATATTTAAGGATTTGGACATGCTAAATTATTTGATTCCTTCAAAAATAAATATACGCTTTATAATTCTAAAAAAGCTATCAAACCTAACCATCGCGGAATGCCGCAGGCATGGAGCACGACAAGCGGAGCACGTAGAGGTGAGGGGTGGCAGCAGGGGCGAACTTTTTCTTCGCCATCGCGAACGACCCGACGGCGCCCATTTTTCATGGGCAGGCGGCACCCCCGAAAACAAATATCAAAACGTACCTACAACACCCCATCCAAATATTCCATATCTATCTCCAACCAATTCTCTTCACAATACTTAGCACCTAAATCCGTAAATGCATCCATATTCTTAGCGCCAATACCTAAAAATAGTAACTCTAAATTTTTGGCGGTTTGTAAATCCCAAAGCCCATCACCAGCGGAAATAATCTTATCAAAATGGTCAACTCGATGATACTTCTTCGCAGCTTCAATGGCGGCGTTCACGATCTCTTCTCTACTGTCAAAACCGTTGGCCCCAATCAAAATATCTTGGTGATAATGAATGCCCGTCTCGTCCAACTTGTATTGCGCCGGAGTGTATAATGAACCCGTCGCATACGCAAAAGCATAATTGGGATGCGCCTTGACCGTGTTTACGATCTGCTTCGCACCAGGCATCTCTAGCGGAGACACAAACTCCTGAATCGAGTCTAGCAGCAGCTCCTCCAAGAGGGCCAGTGTATCCTCATCTGGCTCATGACCAAACTGCGCGATATAATTATGCTTAAAAATATGGGTGTCCGTGATGTGTTTATAACTCTTCCAATCATCATCTATGTTCATGACGCCGACGCCATTCATAGCATCCTGAAAAGCACCGAGGTGATGCTGCTCCGACAGCGTCATGGTGCCGTCTATATCAAATACAATTAAGTTCATGTAGCGATTATTTTTCTTGATCGCGAATGTACAAAAAACAAATGCCACCAGACATAAGGTCCAGCGGCATTTGAAAAATTATTATGAAGATTATTTTACTCCGCAGTAGCCGTCTCCTTCACGCGTGGTTTTCTAAAGACCAACTCATCTTCAAAGGCATCTAGAACAATACTACTGCCCCGCTCTACCCGATTGTGCAACAACTCTTTGGAGAGACTATTGAGCACTTTCTTTTGAATGATACGCTTGACTGGGCGTGCTCCAAACTCAGGGTCGTATCCAGCCTCTGCTAAATAGTCTACCGCCTGCTCAGAAAAATCCAACGCTATATCCTCTTCCTTTAATTCCGCTTGGAGTAACTCCAGTTGTATCTTCACAATGTTGTGAATATGGCTGCGCGAGAGCGGCTCAAAAATAGCCACCTCATCTATACGATTCAGAAATTCTGGGCGAAGAGAAACTTTCAATAAGTCCATCACTTTCTGCGAAGATCTGTTGACAACTTCATCTCTATTGTGATCATCCAAATTTGCAAACTCCTCACGAATCAATTCCGATCCCAAATTAGATGTCATGATCACGATTGTATTTTTGAAGTTCGCAACACGGCCTTTATTATCTGTCAATCTACCGTCGTCCAATACCTGCAGTAGTATATTGAACACGTCTGGATGCGCTTTCTCTATCTCATCCAAAAGCACCACCGAATAAGGTTTTCTGCGCACCGCCTCCGTCAACTGTCCGCCCTCATCATAACCCACGTATCCAGGAGGCGCGCCGATCAATCGAGCCACACTGTGCTTTTCTTGAAACTCACTCATATCTATCCGAGTCAACATACTTTCATCGTCAAACAAATATTCCGCTAGCGCTTTTGCCAACTCTGTTTTTCCTACACCAGTCGTCCCTAGGAACAAGAAAGAACCAATTGGTTTTTTCTTATCTCCAAGCCCCGTTCGACTGCGACGGATCGCATCTGCCACCAAGGTTACTGCCTCGTCCTGACCCACTACTCGCTGATGTATTTCATCTTCTAGGTGGATCAGTTTTTCGCGTTCTGTCTGCAGCATTTTAGTTACAGGTATCCCCGTCCACTTCGCTACTATCGCAGCGATATCTTCAGCGCTCACTTCCTCTTTTACGAGTTGACTTCCTTTACTTTGTAGATCTACTATCTGTTGTTGAAAACCAGCCAACTCTTCTTCTAAAGCAGGCAACTTTCCATACTGAATCTCCGCTACCTCACTAAACTTCCCCTCTCGCTCCAACCGCTTTGCCTGCACGCGCAAGTTTTCTATTTCAATCTTTTTCTCTTGCAGACCGAGTACGATTTGGCGCTCATTTTCCCATTGCGATTTGAGCGCATTTCGTGACTCTTCTAAGTTCGCCAATTCTTCGTTGATCTTGGTGATTTTAGCCGTTTCATTTTCTCGCTTCATTGCTTCACGCTCTATTTCTAGATGACGGATGCGTCGCTCTAAAGTATCTAGCTCTTCGGGCATTGAATTCATTTCCATACGTAGACGCGCCGATGCTTCATCCATTAAATCAATCGCCTTATCTGGTAAAAATCGATCCGTAATATAACGATGTGACAACTGCACTGCTGCCACAATTGCTTCATCTTTGATGTTAATTTTGTGATGCGATTCATACCGCTCTTTGAGTCCACGCAAAATAGAAATCGCATCTTCCTCATTCGGTTCGTCCACTGTCACAACTTGAAATCGACGTTCCAGTGCCTTGTCTTTTTCAAAATATTTTTGATATTCATTGAGCGTCGTCGCCCCTATTGAGCGGAGCTCTCCACGTGCCAATGCAGGCTTCAATATATTGGCCGCATCCATCGCACCTTGACCTCCGCCAGCACCTACGAGCGTATGTATCTCATCGATAAATAAAATAAGATCCCCTTCTGACTGGATCACTTCATTGACCACTGCCTTGAGCCGCTCTTCAAATTCTCCCTTGTACTTTGCACCCGCAATGAGGGCACCCATATCGAGGGCATAGATTTGCTTATCCGCAATATCATCCGGCACGTCACCACTCACTATTCTGTGCGCCAGACCTTCTGCGATGGCCGTCTTACCCACCCCTGGTTCTCCTATCAGGATAGGATTATTTTTCGTTCGTCGTGCCAATATATGTAGCAGCCTTCTGATCTCTTCATCCCTTCCGATAACTGGATCTAGTTTTCCCGCACTTGCTTTTTGATTGAGGTTTACGGCATACTTTTCGAGTGCTTGATAAGTATCTTCGCCACTCGCAGAATTCCCACTTTTACCTTTACGCAATTCAGCAATCGCCGCATTCAGATCCTTCACATTTACCCCTGCATCTTTCAGCAGTTGCGACGCTTTCGACTTCACTTGCATGAGCGCATGGAGCAGCTGCTCGAGCGACACATATTCATCCCCTTGCTTTTTTGCGGTCGCCTCAGCCTTGTGCAAAATCGTTCCCGCATCCCGCGAAAAATAAACTTGTCCATCTCCATTCACTGTTGGCATCGATTTCATCAGCTCATCCACATTTGCCTCTACCTGCGTAGGATTGACACCTAACTTTTTGAGCAAAAAGGGAATCACATTTTCATCCACCGTCAGCATTCCTCGCAACATGTGTACTGGCTCGACAGACTGATGCTGATGCTCCCCTGCCAAAAACTGCGCCTGCTGCAATGCCTCCTGAGACTTTATTGTTAATTTATTTGTATTCATCGTTTTCTATTATTTTTGATTACACCCCTTCTACATCAAGTGCTGTACCATTCCAGTTTGAGCTTTGTTTTCGGACACTATGTCTTGAATATGAGTAGATTGCGTGACATTTTGTCTAGTTGCATTGGGATTGGAGTGCTATTTTGTCGGGTCAAGATGTACGCTAATGGAGCGAGGTCGATTTATACTTGGAGTTGGATTTGGATTTGGGTTCATCCCGACCTAAGGGGCGGGAGCAGGCTATACGCAGCATGGTTCTTCGGCTTCATCCTTAGTAGAGCTAAAGCTCACTTAGGATTTGCTCAGAACTGGACTCCGCCGTCGACCACTGCTCCTATCCTTTGTACTTTCGCTCTCTGAGCGACTGGCTTTGGGCGCTGCGCGCCGTCGCGATTTCTTAGAAAATTATCAACTTCTTTTTCTTATCGATTTTTTTAGTTCTCGTTGAAGGCTTTTCATATCGCGATATATATTCTTGTCCAGTTCAAGCTTTGCAGTAATTGAATCATACTTTTCCAGTGCTAGATTAATATCCTTATATGCAGATCTCTCCTTATTCAAATAATTAAAGGCAGTAGCACGAGCGTTAAGCTCATCATAGGTTTGTTCAATTATTATCAGTACCTCTGCATAAATCCCACCACCTTTTTAAAGTATTCTTCTCCACCCTCCTTCCAAACATTCAAATGGTTAGCGGTCTCGATTTCTAGAAACGCACTTTCCGCATTCTTTAAGTTCGCAAAATTACTTCTCCCATACTTTATGTCGATCCGCTTATCCTCTGCTCCATGAACCATTAACACAGGTTGCGTAATCTGCTTGCAGTACTCAACTGGACTTGCATCATCAGGATCAAAATTGGCAATCGCACCCGCACGGTTAACAAAATAATTTGAGAGGGACTTAAAATTAAAACCTAAATGATATTTTAAATAATCATTTGTGATGGTCCTAAAGTCGGAGAAGGTGCTCTCGACTACACCGAATTGAATTCTCTTGTCGAGACCTAATGACTGCAATGCAACTGCCCCTCCTAGAGATTGACCAAAAATTCCAATTTTTCTATTAGGATTTTCTTTTAATATTTCATCTATCAGACTGGAGACATCTCGCTTTTCATTCACTCCAAATGTACAATGCTGCCCTCCACTTTCACCATGCGCACGCGAATCCAGCGCAATCGTATTGAATCCCTCATTAGCTAATTTTACACTAAACTTCATAAAGTGTTCTTTATGAGCTCGAATGCCATGCAGTAATATTATCGACGCTAAAACAGTATCCGTCTTCGAGTAAGTTTCATAGGCCACTAGCACTGTCTTATCGAATGACTTATATTCTATTCTTTTCCCTTCTAGTGGATTATCCTTTAATGTAGGTGACTTTGCACTAAAGTAGTTTACCCTAATCAGTTCTACTAATGGATTCCGAATTTCGGTTATCACTCTTGGCGCATAGAAGTGCGTAAAAAGGAGTCCTAATACGAGTAGTATTGGAGTAATTATTTTGAACCATTTAGAAATGTTCTTTCTTTTCACAACAACTCAAACGTAAATAACTAGCACGCATTGTTGACTATATATATAATCTAGCACGCAATAAAATGCTATTACTTCAAGATCACCGACGAGTAGAAACTGTATTAATTAACATTCCTCAACCTACTCAAAATAATGCTTTCCTGAATTTAGTTTCTTTCTTTCTCCACACCAGCGGGAGTAGCGGTATAAGCTGTGTCAGATACCTCATGAAGAAATGGCTGAAGACGGATGAACGGGCGAGTGAATACTAGTCAGCCATATTCTGAATAGGTAACTGGGATAGTGCATACAAGTGTATCACGCGGCCGAGCGTTTTTCAGCGAGGAGGTGCCCAAATAATCCTACCCCATATCCAAGCCTTTATCCTTATGAAAAGCCTTATATCTCCCCTTCCCAAACTTGGTTCCATTAAACTCAGAACTAGGTTTTAAACGCTGTCTGTCCTCGTCAGGGAGTTGGTTAAATTCTTGACATTTTTGCGAACAGGTATCTGCAAACTTCGTAGCACAGGATGCGCACTGGATAAATAAAATATGACAAGCATCATTCGCACAATTAGTATGATCATCGCAGGGCACACCGCACTGATGGCACTTGGCGATGATCTCCTCACTAATGCGCTCGCCCATGCGCTCATCGAACACAAAATTTTTGCCGATAAATTTATTATTTAAATTTTGCGCTTTGGCTTGTCGCGTGTACTCGATAATGCCACCATCAAGTTGGTACACATTTTCGAAGCCGCGGTGCTTGTAGTAGGCGCTTGCTTTCTCGCAGCGAATACCGCCCGTGCAGTACATCACGATGTTTTTCTCTTCATTACCCTTGAGCATTTCTTCTATCTGTGGAAGAGAAGAGCGGAAAGTTTCTACGTCGGGTGTGATCGCATCCTTGAAGTAGCCCACTTCTGTTTCGTAGTGGTTGCGCATGTCGATCAGGATCGTATCGGGATCGTCGGTAAGCGCATTAAACTTGACAGCGTCGAGATGGACACCTTTATTGGTTACGTCAAAGTTAGCGTCCGTCAAACCGTCTGCGAGGATCTTTTCTTTGACCAAAATCTTTAGCTTAAAAAAAGATTTCCCGTCGTCTTCGATAGCGATATTCAGACGCATATCTTGCATGAAGGTGATGTCTTGGAGTGCATCCTTAAAAGCTGCGAAGTTTTTAGTCGGTACAGAGAGTTGGCCATTGACCCCTTCATGGGCTACATAGATACGGCCGAGTACCTCCAAGTCTGCCCACTGGAGGTAGATGTGGTCTCTAAATATCTGGGGATTGCCCAGTTGGTAATATTGATAAAAAGATAGCGTAGTGCGTGGCTCGGTGCTGTCGAGCATGCGCTGGCGGAGTTCTTCGCCGTTGACACGATTGTGTAATTTCATAATTTAAATTTTCCTGGACAAGTGCAATTTATCTGCGGAATTCTTTTCAAAATTAAGACTTTCTTGGCGATGCTGCAAGTTTTTTCTTTGTAGGCGAGTACCAAAAAAAAGGGAACCACATAGCAAGGAATAGAGAATGCATAGTACACATAGCTGCACTATGTATGGCTAAATTACCATTTGATCATTGAGTTCACTCCGAAAGCTGACGAATTGCATAAAATGGAATATTTTGGCTGAGATTTTTGGTTTTCGAAGTTCAGTGATGCCTGAGCATCAGTGAATTGAGAAAATGAAAAATATCACCAAAAGAAACATTTTTGGTTTTGTGAGTTTTCGGAGTGGACTCATCATCTCAAGTTGAAAATTATCTTCTTGGCACGCACTATTTTTGTAAAGCAGTGGTTATAACATCATTGTAGGCTGTCTTTTCATCATAAAAGTCCCTATTTTAGCAAAACAAAATTCTATAAGCTTGAGCATGACTAAGTTACCTATTCTGTATATACTATTTTGCATACTGTCTGTGCCGATTTCTCACGGGCAGGAGTTTCAAAAAGCATTTACAGACTTTAATGTTGGCAACGATATTACACGAGATCAAGAAGGAAATCTTTATCTCGGGGGGTATACAACATTCGCTTACGATGCGAACGTGGATAAAATTATCAGTTTAGATATATTAAATAAATTGGATGCGGAAGGAAACGTACTCTGGTCTAAAGATTTTGAGGTAGAGAATACCTTTACCGAAATTTTGCGCGTAATGGCACTTGAAAACGGCAATGTTATTTTGCTTTGCTCCATTGACGAAAACGATGAAAATATTCAGTTGGGATTAGCCAGTATTTCTCCTGAAGGAAATATTCAATGGAGTAAAAGAATAGAAACAGTCATTCCCAATTTTGATCGTTTTAATAGTGAAGTCAATCTGATTCCAGCAGTAGGAAATTCTTTTTATGTCCAAAGTAAGAAGACGAACGAAACTCAACAAACACATCTATTGAGTAAATATACTACCGCTGGTTCTGTGCAATGGACGAAATCATACACACTTGATCTCAAAATTAACGTATCTACCATTTTACCTGTTGGAGAAAACGAATTGGCGCTGCTCGGGTATTACACCACAGATACTAATACCACTGAAGGAATGCTTGTCATCCTGGATGAAACTGGTGGAGTACTAAATAGTGCGGCTTATGCTAACTTACAATTGTTGAGCATCATTGCGCACGGAGATCAATATATCCTAAAGGCGAAAGATGCGATCAGCAAAAATTTTAGTTTGCTAAAAGTGGATGCAACACTTGATTTTGTTTGGGCGAAAGAATTTGATTTTCAGATAGAAGGTCAAATTCAGAACATGCAAAAGTTTGGAGATAATGAATTTGCCGTTTACGCGTATGATGATCGCAGTAGAAAAGAGGTTCTTGCATATTATGATGTGGAAGGAAATCCTTTGTGGTCAAAGCTGATAGAAAGTAAATATAGTGGTCGTCCTTTTTATGAAAAGGTTATTAACGCAGGAGATAAAATATTGCTCATGAGCCACATCTGGACTACTGATTTAAAATCTAGCATCCTAAGACAGATACCGCTTGATGGGAACACGCTGGAGTGTGTCCTACCTAGTTTTTGCCAAACAAGCGCTGAACGTATAGTGGAGAAAAATGAGCTGGTCTTGATGACTGCTGATCCCATAAGCACAGAACTACCTTTAACGATAAGACTTAGAAACGCAACGAAAAGTAGCACCGCATTTTGTAGAGAACCAGATGGCGTACCTTCCCCTGTTTTTGAGTTGGATGAAAGCGCTTGTCTTAGTGACCCCATCTTTATTACAGAATTGGAAAATCAAGGTGCGGATGATGTATTTTGGAGTATAGCAGGTGGGCCCGATGATGCGATCTTACCACTGGCTAATTTTAGCGAAGGTGTTCCCATAATATTGCAAGATTCTGGCCTGTATACCATCACGCAGTTTGTCACTTATAAAGGATGTACAGAATCGTTTGATCAAGAAGTGAAAATTACCATTCCGCTACCATTCAACTTTGCAAAAGACAGTTTGATTCTTTGTCAGGATGAAATAGAAACCGTAAATGCTGGCCGTCCTGGTTTTGTAAGTTATCTCTGGAAAGACGATCAATCTACTGATGCCTTAAAGAAAATAGATCAGGCTGGTACTTATACAGTAGCATTATATGATGGTAATTGCACCAAGGATTACGATTTGGTCGTGGAGGACTTTGATTATAGCAATGTTGCTTTTAGCCTTGGACCAGATACTACCGTTTGTGAGTTTCGTCGCTTTACTTTAAGTGCGGATGTCGAGAACTCAAGTGTAGAGTATAAGTGGAGTGATGGCCCTAATACGCCGACCAGACTTGCTAACAAAGCAGGTAGCTATACGCTGACTGCTTTCCTAGACGGTTGTGATTACGAAGATGAGATCTTTGTCACTTTCGAGCCCTGCAATGCGCAGGTTTATATGCCTAATATTTTCTCCCCCAATGCAGATGGTATCAATGATTTGCTTTTCCCTCAAGGCCCTAATTTTGAGCTACTCAGTTTTAGGGTTTACAATAGATGGGGTGCTTTATTGCATGATGAGTTGACGCCGTGGGATGGTGAGTATGCAAATGGCAAGCGCATCACGGGTACTTATATTTACAATCTTACTTTCGTCAATTTTCGTTCTGGTGAAGTGGAGAGTTTGAGAGGGGATGTAGTGTTGACGAGGTGATTATATATCAATCAGAAATTTCCACTCTGTATAGTACTTATACTTAGCCAAAATTTTGAGCTATTTTCGATGGTGTATCCTCCTAGGAAAAACTGCTTTGGCTACTTCTTTAGGGGCCTGATCGCCCAGGAGCTGCTTTAATATATAGTGTCTCTTATCCTCTAGAAAAACCTAAGCTGCTCCCACTAGCACAAGCCCGCCTAAGCCATGCGCTCTTATACTATGCACACCAAAAAAAAGCCGCACTCCATCCAGAGCACAGCTTTTTATATAATTCTTAAAATCAATTTTTATCCATTCATAGAATGCAAAAACTCCTCATTACTTGTCGTTGGACGTAAGTATTTGATTAAGAAATTCATTGCCTCATCAGGCTTCATATCTGTAAGCTGCTTACGCAAGATATGCATTCTCGTAAGTGTTTCTTTATCTTGCAGTAGATCTTCTCTACGGGTACTAGACTTCGTGAGATCAATAGCAGGATACATTCGCTTGTTAGCCAAAGAACGATCCAACTGAAGTTCCATATTACCAGTACCTTTAAACTCTTCAAAGATAACACCATCCATCTTAGAACCCGTGTCAATCAATGCCGTTGCAAGGATCGTAAGCGAACCGCCTTTCTCAATATTTCTTGCTGCACCAAAAAACTTCTTAGGCTTGTGCAAAGCATTTGCTTCCACACCACCAGAAAGAACTTTACCACTCGCAGGTGCTACTGTATTGTAAGCACGTGCAAGACGTGTAATAGAATCCAGTAGGATAACTACATCGTGACGGCTTTCAACTAGACGCTTTGCTTTTTCTAAAACGATATTCGCTACACGCACGTGATTTTCAGCAGGCTCATCAAAAGTAGAAGCAATAACTTCTCCTTTGACATTACGCTTCATATCCGTTACCTCTTCTGGACGCTCATCTATAAGTAGAACGATTAAGTAAGACTCAGGATGGTTCTTTGCAATTGCGTTTGCGACATCTTGAAGCAACCAAGTCTTACCCGTTTTAGGCTGTGCCACGATCAGTCCTCTTTGCCCTTTTCCTATCGGAGTAAATAAATCTATTGTTCTGTTTCCAAAATCTTTTCCTTCAGGATGCGAAGTCAAAGTGAATTTTTCATCTGGAAACAATGGAGTTAGATAATCGAAAGGAACTCTTTCACGAATATCTTTAGGATCAAGACCATTGATCTTAGAAACCTTTAATAATGCGAAATACTTTTCTCCCTCTTTCGGTGGACGTATTGCACCTTTTACTGTATCTCCAGTCTTCAAACCAAAAAGTTTGATTTGTGAAGGCGATACATATATATCATCTGGTGAAGTTAGGTAGTTGTAATCTGAAGAACGTAAAAAACCATATCCATCAGGCATCATTTCTAGAATACCTTCCCCTTCTATGATTCCATCTAGCTCTACATCAAACTTTGGCTTGTGGGATTTGCGATCATTATCTCTGCGATCGTCTTTCCTTTTATTGTTTCTATTGTCTCTATTGTTATCGTGTTTCTTGCGAGGATTCTCTTCCTTTCTCTTATTATTACTATTATTAGATTCAGAGCGCTCTTTTGTTTTGGGCTTTTCTTGTTTGGCCGCAGTTTTCACTTCTTCTTTTTCCTTTTCTTTTGTCTCTACTTTTTCCTCCACTTCTATCTTTTCCTCTTTCTTAGCCGCTTCCTTTTTCTTTGGAGCTTCCTCCTTCGCACCAGGCTTTACAGCTTGCTCGTCCAATATCTTATAGATCAACTCTTGTTTGGTAAGCTTTTTGTAACTTTTCAGTCCCAATGCTTCTGCCTTCTCACGCAGTTCTGGAACCAACATGTCACTTAATTGCAATATATCCAACATCTTATTTTAATGGTTAATTGTTTACAAATGTATATCCATATTGAAGGATATAGGTAGGTGTATATGAATAGTGAATTGTAATATTATTATTTTCTTGAAACTCCATTTAACTAGCTGAAACTTGTCTTAGCCAGAAATCATTAATTCAGTGGGAACGTAGATCAGAAAAGAAGTATCGTATTATTATATTAAAGGGATACTGCTAAATTGATAATGGAGTGATTAATCGACGAGCAAAAATAGATTTTTTTTTGATATCAAATACTATATTTGTCAAAATATTATTATTGCTCCATTTATTGCCGAATATATAACAATATAACGAAATATGCTAGAACTTAGTTTCATTAGCGAGAATAAGGAAAAAGTACTGAAAGGCCTAGAAACACGCTGTTATCCAGCTGAAACAAGCCAAGTAATTGACCAAATTCTCGATTTGAACGAACAACGAAAGTCCCTTCAAGCCTTTGTGGACGAAAAAAAAGGAGAAATAAATACCCTTTCAGGACAAATTGGCGACCTATTCAAATCAGGAAAACAAGCTGATGCCCAAGCTTTAAAGACCCAAGTCGCTGAAGTAAAGGAAACTATGGGCGATAAAGAGACGCAGCTGACAGAAACAGCAGAACAGCTGACGCAACTACTATACAAAATACCCAATGTCCCCAATCCCGCCGTAGTCAAAGGAAAGTCTGAAGAAGACAATGAAATATACATCCCATATGACGGTTCTTTACCAGAATTACATGGAGAAGCCAAACCGCACTGGGAACTTGCAAAGCAGTACCAACTATTTGATTTAGAGTTAGGTGTAAAAATAGCCGGTGCTGGATTCCCTTTATATAGAGGCAAAGGAGCAAAATTAGAACGCGCTTTGATTAACTACTTTCTAGACGAAGCTGACAAGCGAGGCTACGAGGAGATAGTACCTCCCCTTCTAGTCAATGAGGCGAGTGGTATCGGTACAGGCAGCCTCCCGGACAAGGAAGGCCAGATGTATTATATGGAGAAAGATGACCTGTACCTCATCCCTACCGCTGAAGTTCCACTTACCAACATATATAGAGGCGATATCTTAGACGAAACGCAACTGCCCATCAAACTGACTGGCTATACCCCTTGTTTTCGCAGGGAAGCGGGCTCTTATGGAGCACATGTACGTGGTCTCAACCGTGTCCACCAGTTCAATAAAGTGGAAATCGTACGTTTCGAAAAGCCCGAAAACTCCTATGCAGCCCTAGAAGAGATGCTTAAGCACGTAACAGACTTGCTCACAGACTTAGAGCTTCCATTCAGAGTGCTGCGCCTATGTGGAGGAGATCTGACCTTCGCCTCTGCTTTGACGTATGATTTTGAGGTCTATTCAGCTGCTCAAAAGCGCTGGCTTGAAGTAAGTTCGGTGTCTAATTTTGAGACTTTTCAGAGCAATCGTATGAAAACGCGCTACAGAGGAACTGATAAAAAGAAGCATCTAGTACATACTCTAAATGGTTCAGCCTTAGCACTTGCCCGTATAGTAGCCTGCATTTTAGAGAACAATCAGACCCCTGAAGGCATTAAAATTCCTAGAGTACTGCAGCCCTACACAAAATTTGATGTAATTAACTAAATCTTAAGTGACACTTGATGCGTTTATATAGTCATAATAATAAATAAATCTTTATAGAATATGATGGGTTACATGATTATTGCCGGCGTTATTTCCTTAGTAGGAATGCTTGTAAGCAATAGACTTAAAAGCAAGTTTACACACTACAGCAAGATTCCGCTTCAAAGTGGGCTATCTGGCAAGGAAGTAGCAGAAAAAATGTTGAAACACTATGGCATTCACGATGTCAAAGTCGTCCCTGCAAAAGGGATGCTTACAGATCACTATAATCCTTCAACCAAGACAATTGCCTTGAGCGAACCGGTATATAATGCACGCTCAGTAGCATCAGCTGCAGTGGCTGCACATGAGTGTGGACATGCTATACAGCATGACACAGACTATGCTTGGCTCAAAATGCGCTCTGCCATAGTACCTGTGGTAAGCATCGCCTCCAAGGCACAGCAGTTTTTACTGATGGCAGCTTTAGGTATGTTCGGTATGGGAGGCAACCCAATTCTTCTCTTTATTACCGTAATTGCCTTTGGGGTAACAGCGCTATTTAGTTTTATCACGCTCCCAGTAGAGTTTGATGCAAGTAACCGAGCTATGGCATGGCTGGACGAGACGGACATAGCGATAGGAACTGACTATGATGGCGCAAAAGACGCACTTTGGTGGGCAGCTATGACTTACGTATCTGCAGCATTGGGCGCATTGGTTTACTTCTTATTCTTTGTTTTAAAGTTTGCCTCTAGCGACTAGTATATATTTAGAAAATATAATTCTAAAGAGCGATTCATTTATTTGGATCGCTCTTTCTTTATTTTGGGGTCATCCCGATCCAGTAGAGCCCTTGCAATGCACGCCTGAAAATAGTCGCACAAGCAAGGTCTCTACTGGACGGGACCGTGCTATACGTTATATCCCGTCAAGCATTGCTTCCTGCCTGCGCACTAGCCAAGGCGTGCCTTGTCTTTACCCCTCGCCACGGGCACATACACAGACGGGATGCCACTTCTATCACTTGCCTCTACGCGCTGACGCTTGTCGTGCTTCACCTTTACGGTTACGCAATATTGGATAGTTAGTACAATTAATTATCTTTAGCAATACAACCGCATATACTACTAATGACTGAACAAAACATCCAAGAAAACAAGGAACTCAATCTTCTAGAAGCAATGATTCCTGCCATCATACTTATCGCTTTACTTGCCTACAATATCCTCATGAAAGACGGAGGCTGGTTAGGGGAATACTCCAACCATTACATCTTGCTCATGGCTGGAGGAATAGCGGCCATCGTTGGATTCTTCAATAAAGTGAGTTTCCGCACCATGATAATGGAAGTATGGGAAAACCTCCAAAGCGTATTCACCCCGCTGATGATTTTATTACTAGTAGGTGCGCTAGCAGGAACATGGATGATGAGCGGCATAGTCCCTGCGATGGTTTATTATGGAATGCAAATCCTCAATCCCACTATATTCTTAACTGCATCGGTTTTGATCTGCACCATTATTTCTTTAGCGACAGGAAGTTCTTGGACGACTACAGCTACCGTAGGTATTGCTTTGATCGGAATTGCAGGGGCTATGGATATTCCTTTAGGTATGGCAGCAGGAGCAATTATTTCTGGTGCCTACTTTGGAGATAAAATGTCTCCGCTAAGTGATACCACTAACTTGGCACCTGCAATGGCAGGAGGAGATCTGTTTAGCCATATTCAATATATGGCATTGACGACCGTTCCATCGATTATACTTACGCTCATCGTATTTATTATCATTGGTCTTACAGCAGATACTTCAGGTCAGGTCATGGGTAGCTCTGTGATTAATGATATGCTGCTTGACAAGTTCAATATCAGTCCTTGGCTTTTCGCTGTCCCATTTATTGTAGTAGGAATTATTATGATGAAAGTAAAACCAATACTTGCGCTGAGTATAGGCGCACTTTTAGGAGCTGCGTGTATGGTTATTTTTCAACCTGAAGTCATTAAAGAACTGACAGGCGCAACTACACTTACTTTTACAGAATACTTTTCCGCCATTACAAATAGTTTATTTTCTGGCACACAGCTGTCGACTCCAGCATTTGTAGAAACTGCCGACCTTCCTGTCAAACTAAAAGATAAGCTTCCAGATTTATTAGCTGGTAAAGGTATGTCCGGAATGCTCTGGACGATCTACTTGATCATCGCTGCTATGGTGTTCGGTGGGGTTATGGATGGCATCGGTGCTCTTGCGAGGATCACTAGATCTTTGCTCCGTATAGCGACGACGACTTTCGGATTATTTGCCGCTACAGTTACCAGTTGTTTAGCATTAAACATTACTGCTTCAGATCAATATTTAGCTATCGTCGTTCCTGGCAAGATGTTCAAGCAAGCCTACAAGGATCAAGGTCTTGCTCCAGAAAATCTCAGCCGTACCTTAGAGGATTCAGGTACCGTAACCTCCGTTTTGATTCCTTGGAATACTTGTGGTGCGTATCAGTCAAGTGTCTTAGGGGTGAGTGTCTTCGATTACTTTATTTATGCAATTTTCAATTGGCTCAGCCCGATCATGACTTTAATATTTGCTGCGTTTAGTATTAAGATAAAGCAGTTGGTAGCGAAGTAGGCATGCTAAGAATGGTTTAGTTTTTAGCAGTAAACCTGCGCTCATTTAGCTTACCTCTACAGTGTTTATTGAAAGAATACGGCTCGTGAGTACATCAACACAGCGGAATACAATCCAAAGCTTATAATGTAAAAATCAAAACAATTTCGCGTCTCACCGAAGGTGACTAAGCACGGCAAGCCGGAGGCGCGTAGAGGCTAGGGGTGGCAGCAGGGACTAATGCATTCGCTCTTGCGAATGTAATAGTCATCGCGAACAACCCGACCCGAGTTTTTTTTAAAGCGCAAGGGGGGAAACGCATTAAATGCGTCTGCGGCGTTGGCAAAAAAAACGATGGGTAGACCCCAAAAGAGAATTATAAATTTTGAATTAACTTTTTTAGAAAAGAATTATTTCGGATGTGCTGTTCCGATGCCTGGCAATATTGACCCGCTAGATCAATATAGAAAGAAACCTACTGCTAGCTAACAGCAGCATGCGAGAAATTCAGCGATGCCTGAGCAGCAGTTAATTGAAAAAATGAAAATGTTGTGGAAAGAAAAAAATTTGTTTTGTGAGTTTTCGGAGCGGACTCATAATTCTCCATTGAAGCAAAGCTAAGTAAATAGCCAATTATCTTGCTATACATTCAAATAACTCATGAGAGAATCATAGCGCTCTTTGGCAGCATCGAAGATCTCTTCTTCTTGCATGGTGAACTTCACCTTATAACTGTAGCGCTCAAAATTGGCGATGATAGGTGCAATTTGGTGCTTGTTGATCTTTAGCGTAACATCTACGATCGACTCATCTAGATTGGTCGTAATGAAGGAACTCAAAATTATGCCATCTTCCGCCTCTACGATTTGAGATATTTCTGCCATGGAGTAATCCCGCTTAGGTACCTCCAGTACAATCACCGATCCTGGTTCGGTAAATGATCCTGACTCAGCAAAATAATTCAAGAGTGCGTTTTGCGTAATGATACCGAGGTATTTATCGTTCTCATCTACAACTGGAATAATGGTTAATTTTGACTCTCCAAGTAAGCGTAATACCTCAAAAAGGTGATCTCTTTCTCGAACAAATGCTTTGCTGAGCGAGAGACTGTAAGAACCAATAGGCTCCTCGATATTATTGCCAATAATATCCTCATCACTAATGAGTCCAAGCAACTGTTCATTGTTGACAATAGGATAGTGAGAAAGATTGAATTCACTCATCAAACCTAATGCCTCTTCTCCAGTTTCGGAGGTTTTGAGCGGTATAATTCCATTTGATATGATTGAGCTTGCTAGCATAATAACTTTATTTATTTACAAGTATAAACGATTAATACATCAAATCGTTAGCATCATTGATGTTAATTACTGTTAAATCCTTTCTTTAGTACAAGTTGATAATAAATATTACTTCTAGGAACGAAGTAGTTTTTCTTTCTGAATTGTGAACTCCTCGTCTGTGAGCAATCCTCTCTCCCTAAGGTCGCCTAATTTTTTCAATTGGTCAAGTAGATTTTCAGATTGTTGAGAATTTATGTTTTTATCTGCGGCAGGTTGACGATTCTCAGCAGCGCTGACAGTTGTCTTATTTAATCTAAATCCTCTACTTGTAAAAGACTCATACTCAGACTGAATACGTAGAAATGCCAGTGCATCGTGACTCTGTATCTTATCAAAATCTAAGAACCCATACTCTACTGCTTTGTCCAGATGAAAAAAAGCACTTTCTTTCTGCTCATTGATAGAGTAAGCACAGGCTAAATTAAAATGCACTGCTACATCTTTGTAGTTTACTTGCAGTGCTTTTTTGAATTCTTGAATAGCACCATAGAAGTCAAAGTCTTTATATTTTTCGATTCCTTTGATTTTATGCGGATTCTTTTGAGAGACTTTTTGACGTCCTAGGTTTGCATCTCTTGACTTCTGTCTTTCAAAATCGCTATTCCTACGACGTTCCTCTGCACGACGTTCATCAAAATCATCGAAACGCTCTTTGTACGTATCTACTTTTTGGAAACGGTTATACTTAAAATCAAAGTCTTCGTCATCCATAGACAATAGGACAATGGTGTCAATAATGGCTGCGATCCAAGAGAACATAAAGAAACATATGTACAGCACACCTAATCCTTTCTGGCCCAAGTAGAATCTATGTAAACCCAACGAGCTGCCAAAAAAAGCCAATAAAGCGGCGACTATTCTTTCCTTTTTTCTTGTTCTAGCCAAAATATATAATTATCTATCTAAGTAATTTTCCTTTCTGAGTTTCGAATTCAGCCTCCGTTAACACCCCTCTTTCTCTGAGATCTTGCAATCTATTGAGCTGCTCTAATAAGCCAGCATCCAGACCTGGGTTTTTCTTTTTTATTGTCCCTGCTTTGACACGGTAGCCGTTTTGCTTAAAGTCATCAAACTCGGGTTGGATACGCAAGTAGGCAAGCGCATCATGTGTATTGATTTTATCAAAATCCTTAAATCCTAAGCGCACTGCTCTATCCAAATGAAAGAACGAGGATTCCTTATTCTCCGTCAGAGAATAGGCGGCACTCAAGTTAAAGTGAATCGCAATATCGTCTGGAGATATGGTTAGCGCTTTTTGAAAATCTTCAATCGCACCATCATAATCGTATTCTTTAAATTTTGCCAATCCACTATTTTTTAGTGGATTCTTTCTCGGAGCAGCAGGACGGGTAGCTTTGCTTTGTCGTCTTCTGATTTCCTCTCTTCTTCTCGCTTCTGAACGCTGACGAGCAAGGTCTGCTTCTTTTCTAGCTCTGCTGCGATCATTCTCCTGCCTACCTCTAGGCCTAGAAGATCTTTGTTTTCTTTTGCCTCCACCCATAATGGTGTTGGCAATGAAAAAAAATATAGCAAACGGGATAGCGGCACCAAAACCGCCGTTGATAAATGCTATGACAATAAAGAAGAATGCTATTCCTGAAAAAGGACTTTTATCCATAATATTTTATTCGAGTATCTAAAAAATCAATGTTAGTAGATGTAAAAATATCAATTACAAATGACTTTTTATTGTGCTTGACCGAGCACAAGTAATGTTTCTACTGTTTGGTCATTTCTATCTAAGGTAATCTTCACTTCATCTCCTGTTCTATACTTCTCTATTTCTTCGGTCAACTGAATCATATTTTCAATAGGTTGATCATTGATAGCCAAAATAATATCGCCGAGAATAATATTTCCCTGCCGATCCCTCAAGGTGGATCGTATACCTGCTATATCCGCTGGCCCATCTGGAATTGCTCTAACCACTAAGATTCCTTTCTTTCTTAAACGCTGTAATATTCCAATGGGTGCTATTTCTATCCCTAAAGTTGGTCTTTTTATTTTTCCATGGAGGATCAGTTCTGGAATAATCCATTTTACGGCATCTACTGGTATAGAAAAACCAATACCCGCATAAGCACCTGAAGGACTATAAATAGCGGTATTGACTCCTATCAGTTCTCCAGAAGAGTTGAGTAGAGGGCCACCCGAGTTTCCAGGATTGATAGCTGCATCCGTCTGAATAGCATCTTTGATAGGATAGCCACCTGCTCCACTGATCTCTCTGCCTAGTGCACTAATAATCCCCGTAGTCAAAGTTTGATCTAATCCAAAAGGATTTCCAATGGCTAAGACTGACTGTCCTACTAATAGGTTATTTGACTTTCCTACAGGCAGTGGGCTTAATACCGATGTGGGTGCTACAATTTTTAGGACAGCTAAATCTTTATCTGCAGCTACGCCTACTAATTTCGCATCGTAAGTACTCTGGTCTGACAGGGTAACTGTTGCTCTATCTACACCTTCTATCACATGGGCATTAGTCACAATGTGTCCTTGGGTGTCCCAGATAAATCCCGACCCAGACCCTTTAGGGATTTCTGCGATATCCATCGTGAAGTAGTCCTTTTCAAAAGTAGAGGTCGTAATAAAAACTACACTTGGAGCGGCCTCTTGAAATAAGCCAATAGTTGCCTTTTCATTCGGCTTTAGATCGAAGGTGTTTGGCTTAAAACTATTTGTACTTTCTGAGCGATACGTCTTTTCTTCAGATGCTGTATTATCTTCCTCAATGCTTGTGTTTTCTGCAGATCCATTATTAGATGAAGAGGAAGATGTCCACGACACACCTAAGAGGTATCCTCCTAAAAGCAATATTATACCTACTAGTACACTGAAAAAATTCTTCATTCTTTGATCGTTAGTTTAAGTATAGAACGGTTTCAATAGTAAACACTAGTATAGCGGTAATAGATTAATATCCCCCGAATTTTTATACGAAAGGTGTCATTTCTTCGTCTGAGGAATTAAGAAACTAGCTCTGCCGTATAAATAGTAGAATCTGAAAGTCTATTCAAAACCACCTTACCTATTGTATTTACTTTTTCCGTAGCAAAAGGCAGCTCCACTTTAATATAATTATCTGTAAATCCACTTAGTAAATTCTGGTCTTTATGCGCCTCAAACAAAACAGTTCTCTGCTCCCCTACAAACTGCTGATAAAAGGCTCTCTTCTTCTTTTCAGATAGTGTGGTCAACATAGTGTTTCTTGCTCGACGCACCTGCATGGGTACTGTTCCTTCCATCTCCGCAGCGGGCGTATTTTTTCGCTCGCTGTAGGTAAATACGTGTAAGTAACTTATATCTAAGTCCAACAAAAACTGATACGATTCTAAAAAGTCTGCCTCGGTCTCTCCAGGAAATCCGACGATCACATCTACACCGATACAACAGTGTGGCATCAGTGATTTGATCTGTGTGACTCGCTCTACGTATAACTCTCTTTTGTATCTGCGCTTCATCAATGCTAGCGTCTTGTTGTTTCCTGACTGTAGTGGCATATGGAAGTGTGGAACTATCCGCTTAGATTTTGCTACGAATGCGATAATCTCATCTGTGCATAAATTGGGCTCGATAGAAGAGATGCGATATCTATCTATGCCTTCCACTTCATCCAAGGCACGTAACAGATCGATAAACAATTCTCCTTTTTTAGGTTTTGTTCCTTCAATGACTGCAGTTCCATTTCCAAAGTCTCCAATATTGACTCCTGTCAAGACAATTTCTTTGACGCCTTTGCCTGCAATTTCTGTTGCTTTGAGCACTATGTTTTCGATGGTGTCAGATCTGGATTTGCCACGCGCTAAAGGAATCGTACAAAAAGTACATTTGTAATCGCAACCATCTTGCACTTTCAGAAAAGATCGAGTACGATCTCCGAATGAAAATGCACTCACAAAAGTGTTGGCATGTTGTACTTCACTAACTTCTGTAAGACCAATATCTTCTGCTTTCTGAAGGTCATCTACAAAATCAAGAATACGAAATTTTTCAGCTGCACCTAAAACTAGATCTACTCCCGGAATTTCTGCTATCTCTTTTGGCTTGAGCTGGGCATAACAGCCCACGACGATTATCTTTGCCTGTGCATTTGCCTTTTGAGCTTGTTTAACTATTTTTTTGCACTTTTTGTCGGCGTGCTCCGTAACGGAGCACGTATTGATCACGCAAATATCCGCACCATCCGCAAACTTATTGACTGCATAGCCCTGATCTTCAAACATGCGGCCAATAGCCGATGTCTCAGAGTAGTTGAGCTTGCAGCCCAAGGTGTAAAATGATACTGATAGTGGAGTAGCCATATCTATATTTGCTGCAAAAATAAGCATTCCCATTTATATCTATCCACTATACCACAGGCATTTGAGTATATTTATGGCAGTAAAAGGCACAAAAAGCTTCTTTTTTGCGTTAACCAACCATTGCATGATGGATAAATTAATCAAAACCTTTTTTTTAGTACTGTTTAGCACTCTAGCTACTGCCCAAGGCAGTAAGCAGCAACAGCTTGATATCAACAGCCAGACTGTCTTTAAGGATAGCCAGGGCAATCAAGTAGGCTTCGATACTTTCATTGAGTGGACGAGTGGAAACGACTACGATATTCTACCTGTTTTCAATGAGGATGGTTCTCTTAAATGGATCACAATCAATAAAATATCTCTAAATACGGAGATCAAGCCTAGCGAATTTGCTTCTACTCCAGAATTGGTAGAGAGAACTCCACCAAAATTTGAAGGATATGATATGCAAAACCAGTTTATCTCGCTCGATAACTATAAGGAAAAAGTGGTGGTAATAAAGTTTTGGTTTGCAGCTTGTCCTCCTTGCATCAAGGAAATTCCTAAGTTGAATAAAGTATTTAACTTGTATAAAAATAATCCTGATGTGGTTTTTTTAGCCCCTTCTCTAGATGATATTGCTACCATTCAGGCTAGTAATCGGCGACATCCATTTCTTTACAAAATAATGCCTCGGGCAGAGGACTTCGCACAAAGCTATAATGTTCTCGGCTACCCAACTCACGTAGTGATCAATAAAAAAGGAACGGTGGAATCCGTTTTTCAAGGGGTTAACCTTCGCATCGATGAAAAGCTAACACGGGCAATAGAGTCTGCTCTTCTGCGGGTGCCTAATGACACACCTGCAAATCCAACGGAGGACTTTGCCCCCGAAGAGGAGGTAATGATAAATCCCAATTCTGTGATAGTGGATGAGCAGGGCATTATCGTTCCTTTCGAGCAATTTGTACAAATGATGGACGAGGGAGATTATGAGTTAATGAACAGTAAAGACCTCGTAGGGAATAAAGTGATAATGATTAAGGAGGTAGTAAGAAATTGAATCGTGAGTCCACTTTCAACTAAATACCATTCATCTATTCTTCCCATTCAACTATCTTCACTTGGATCCGAATGAAGTATAAATTCTGTTTTTACTTTAACTAGATGTAACTTTCATTCAGCAAAATTATATTTCATACATTTGTAATATGATCAAAACGAATCCACTAAAACTTCAGAAAATATCTCTTATAATCTTTACACTACTAATTCTTTCTTGTCAAGGGGAGCTGGACAAGCAATCTTCTGATGTCGCAGATGATATTTGTAAGTGCTACCAGCCGCTCGTGGATCTTAATGCGGAGATTCAATCTATGCTGCAAAAGAATCAAGAAGAAGAGGCGGAAAATATGATCTCTAAGGTTTCTGAAATAAATAAAGAAGGTAAAAAATGTACTTTAAATATACTGAATAAGTATGGTGCAGATACAAAGATCAATGTGGACAATATAAGTACGCAGATGAAGGAGACCTGTCCAAAGATAGTAGATATTGTCAGCCCGTTTCTATTTGATAATTAAACATTGTTGCCTGTCCTTTACTTGAATCGTTTCTTCAAAACTGGATAGGCAAAAACGACAGCTACGATCATAAGGCAGCCAAAATAAAATCCAGAATTCAGTTCCTCGTTTTCGTTCAAAATGAGCCAAGCTAGGATGATACCGTAAACAGGTTCGAGATTGATAGTCAGGTTACTGGCAAATGCCGTGAGGTGCTTGAGCGCGCGCAAATTTAGAATGTACGCAAAGGTGGTACAGACTAATGCAAGGATCAAAAGGTAAATAACATCATGGGATGTCGGCCAGAATGTAGGTGTAACTTCACTGTAATAAAAGATAAAAGGTAGACAACAGGAAATAAAAATCCAGGCGGCACTCAACTCTATAAAAGTGATGGTCATGGGCTCTACATCGTCAATATATTTCTTATTGAGAATGGAAAAGGTGGCAGCAAGGATGGCGGAAATGATCCCCAGAATAATTCCAGCCTGCATATCTAAATCAATATTGTTGACTACCAATATCATCCCAGGTACGATCATAAGGCCGAGCCCTATCTCGACTAGACTGAATGGTTTCTTCAGGATCAGTGGCTCTAATACGGCAGTAAAAAAGGAGGCAGTTGCTAGGGCGATTAAAGCGATCGATGCATTACTATACTTAATAGCTGCAAAAAAAGTAATCCAGTGCAAGGCTACCAGCACACCTATCCCGAAAAGAATCCGCTGAAGTTTTTTAGAAATCTTACTCATCCGTTTGCCAAACCGCAGTAGAAAAAAAAGACTGATACTCGTAATCAAAACACGCCACCAAACCAAGACGCTTGCTGATAACGTAATCATATCTCCAAGGATGGCCGTGAATCCAAACAGGAAAACAGCAAGATGCAGTTCTAAGTATGCCTTCGTAGTGGGCTTCATAAATAAAATATAAAAAAAATCGTTGCAACGAATATACTATAATACTACTGTTTTGCTTATTTTGGATACTCAAAAAAATTACACTTAAAAATTGAAGCAATTAGACGTTCTGCATGTAAGTATGGAATACTACCCTGCGGCTAAAGCTGGAGGCTTAGCTGATGTGGTAGGTGCGCTACCAAAATACCTCAACAAAAATAAATTCTTTACGGCAGTGGTTATCCCTAAGCATCATACCAAATGGATACTGGGTCAAGAATGGGGGTCTATTTTTGAGGGCAGTGTGAAGGTAAAAAGCGAAAGCTACCCCTTCAGTGTGCAGCAGTTAGAAAATTTTGCGGAGCACCCATTATTTGTTATTGATATGCCTGGACTGTTTGATCGGGACAGTATTTATATAGATCAGCAGACGGGTTACGGGTATACAGATGACCATGAGCGCAATGCTATTTTTCAAACTGCAGTGCTAGAATGGATAAGTTCTTTTAGACATTTTCCGAAGACAATTCACTGTCATGATCATCATACTGGCCTCTTACCGTTCATGATGAATCATTGTGTAGACTATCAGAAACTCAACAAAATACCTACTGTTTTCACAATCCACAATGGCGCATATCATGGAGCGTTTGACTGGAAACAGGACTATCTGATCCCTCGATATGATATGAATGCAAAGGGATTGCTAGACTGGGGAAATCAGATCAATCCACTAGCATGCGGTGTCAAATGTTGTTGGAAGTTGACCACCGTATCACCAGGTTATATGGATGAACTACGCTACGATTCCAATGGTCTGGAAACGCTGTTTGAGCAGGAGGCTGGTAAGTCTATCGGCGTTATTAATGGTATCGATACGGGTGTTTGGGATCCAGCTACCGATGAACGTATAGATACTTTGCTTAAGAAAAATTTGAGCGTTTTTAAGAAAGCAAATAAGCAGGCTTTGGCTAGTCAGTTCGATATAGATCTGAGCTTGCCATTAGTGACTTTTATTGGTAGACTCGCTTACGAAAAGGGTGCGCAAATATTGCCAGACTTGTTTTGTAGATATCTTGATAAGCGTCAAGATGTAACTTTTCTGGTTTTGGGAACTGGTGATAAAGACACTGAAAAACTACTGCGTAATGTCCAGCAGATGTATCCAAAAAATATCCAAGTAGAAATAGGGTACAATGAATCCTTGGCGCATCAATTGTATGCAGGCTCAGACTTTTTACTCATGCCTAGTAAGGTGGAACCTTGTGGTCTCAATCAGATGTATGCCATGCGCTATGGTACCATACCAATCGTAAATAGTATTGGTGGATTAAGAGATACTGTGATAGATATAAAAAAAGAAGATGGTTATGGCATTTGCTTTCATAAAGCAAATGTGTTCAATGCTGATGAAGCTATCCAGAGAGCGGTGTCTTGCTATGAAGTAAAGAAAGAAATGCAATTGCTACAAAATAAAGTTGCTAAATTAGATTTTTCTTGGAAACAATCTGCGAAACAATATGTGCAAATATATCAAACTTTGAAATAAAGATTCCGTTCAAAAAACAAAAGACAATTTTATGAAATCAGAAATAGTATGCTTCATTCTAGGAGGTGGCGCAGGTACGAGGTTATTCCCACTCACCGACAAACGTTCAAAACCTGCTGTGCCTATTGGTGGCAAGTATCGTTTGATAGATATCCCTGTTTCCAATTGTTTAAACTCTGGTGTACATAGAATATTTGTACTTACACAATTTAATAGTGCTTCTTTGAATCAACACATCAAAAACACTTATAACTTTGATATCTTTTCAGAAGGCTTTGTAGATATTCTTGCAGCGGAACAAACCAGAAATAATAGCGAGGGGTGGTTTCAAGGTACTGCGGATGCGGTGCGTCAGTGTATGAAACATCTGAATAAATATGATTACAAAAATATACTTATTCTCAGCGGTGATCAGCTATACCAGATGGATCTTGAAGAACTCAATAATTATCACAATGATTCAAAAGCTGATATTACCATCGCGACTATCCCCGTAAAAGAAAGAGATGCGACGGGCTTTGGAATCATGAAAGTGAATAAAGCTGGCTTTATTGAGAACTTCATTGAAAAACCGAATAAGTCTGAGCTTAAAAAATGGACTTCTAATGTGAGTGCCGATGCCAAGAAAAAGAAGAAAAACTATCTCGCCTCTATGGGGATTTATATTTTTTCAAAGGAGGCTATGGAGCGTGTATTTAAGGAATATCCAGATGCTACGGACTTCGGTAAGCAAATTATTCCTGATGCTATCAAGAAGGGTTACGATGTAGCATCGTATCCGTATGAAGGCTACTGGGAGGATATCGGTACTATCCGTTCTTTTTTTGAGGCTAATATTGCTCTGACTGATAATTTACCTGCATTCAACTTGCATGATTCAGATAATATGGTGTATACGCATCCTCGGATGTTACCGCCCACTAAATTGTTTGGCACCATTATATCCAAAGCCGTTTTATCTGAGGGCAGTATCATTCATGCTAAAAGTATTGAAAAATCTGTAGTTGGTATTCGTGCGCGCATAGAGAAAAATTCGGTGCTAAAAAATGCTATCGTTTTTGGTAATGATAGCTACGAGTCGCTTGACCAATTATTGGATAAGAAAACCGTCAATATGGGCATCGGTAAGAACTGTGTCATCGAAAATGCTATCCTAGATAAGGATTGTCGCATTTCCGATAACGTCAAAATAATTGGGCATAAGAAATTGAAGGACGAAAATAAGAACGCTAACTATATTATAAAGGATGGCATTATCGTTATTCGAAAGGGTGTCACGATTAAGAAGGGAACAAAGATTGGATATTTTAAGTAGGTTTATTTGGGACCATCCCGAGCGAACTGTAGGAGGATTACATACCTCCTACAGTTCGCTCGGGACCAGGCTATTCGCAGCTTGGTCCCGATAAATTAAATAACGCTATCGCGTTATTTAATTTATCGGGACTGGCTCCAAGAGGAGCCACTGCTACTATCCTTTGTTCAAAGGGTAGGAATTTTTTTGATGGTTTTCTTGAATTCTAATTATATCGTAAGATTAGATTTTAAGAGCTATGCATTCTCGGAGAAGGGATGCCTTATCAGCACCGTTTAGGGTGCATCGAAAAGGTTGAAAATTCTACAGAGTGCGGAGATGGTGTGGGGATGCGTGATTTGGTTTTGCTGCATAGCTTGCTTGAGTTCTACAGGCGTATAATATAGGAGTTCTAAAAATTCTTCGTCGTCAAATTTGGTGCTTTCTGTTTTCTGAACATCGTAGGCTACGAAGTGATGAATTTGGGCAGTCTGATATACGGGGTTGGAATATATGCTACCTAGAGGCTTCCAATTTTCGGTGGTGCAACCCGTTTCTTCTGATAACTCTCTTTTGATAGCATCAAGGGGGTCTTCGTTTGCCTCCATGAAACCGCCTGGTATCTCTAAGCTATATTCTTGGGAACCAAAGCGAAACTGACGTACCATGATAATCTTACCATCCGGAGTGATCCCAATGACATTGACTGCATCATTGGCTTCTAGAACCGTAACTTTTACTTCTTTCTGGGTATGTGGATTAAGCAAATAATCAAAGCGCGCTTGGAATATCTTTAGATCAGCAACAAACGCTGATTTGAGTACTGCCCATTTAGATGAAATCATTACCTACTATATCTCTTCTTTCTGCCGCTGCTACCACCCTTACGGTAACCTTGATTATTGCTACGCTTGTTATTTTCGCGATGATCCCTTGACTGTACTCCGCCTTTCTTACGCCCTCTAGAATTACTCTCTCTTGTGTTGGTCGGAATAGGTATGCGGTCAAGTAGCGAAGTGGATAAAATTAATTTTCCTTCACTCAATGCTTCTAGATCTTGTACAATAACCTCATCGCTTACGTAGTGCTCGATGCTCCATGTTCTATACGCAAGTTTCATATAGTTACCAATGACGGCAGCGTAATGGCCTTGCTTTTCGAGATCTTCCATCTCTAATGCTTTCGCGATCATTCGCTCCACATTTTTACCATAGTGCCTAAACTTAGCACCAGCATCTGGATATCCTAAGGTATCTGGCTTAGTATAAGAATTGTCTTGTGTAGGTACTTCCATACCTTCTACTGGATCTACATCTATTTGAAAATCAGAAATACGGAAAACGTGCCTCCACAATTTTTCTTTATAGTCTTCCATATTTTTATTCTGCGGGTGCATCTGCATCATTAGTTTGATGATTCGTTCCACAAAATTTTGTCTCTCCTCTCTATCTTCAATGGTTAAGGCATGCTTAACCAACTGCTGAATATTTCTTCCGTATTCTGGTATAGTTAAATTCTCTTTCTGAGAATTGTATTCCATATTATGTGATTCGTAATGTCCCATTCTATATTGTAATTTTGTATTTATTCTACTGTTACTGATTTGGCTAGATTACGCGGCTGATCTACATCGCAGCCTCTCATCATAGCTATGTGATATGATAAAAGTTGTAAAGGAACTACAGATAAAAGTGGTGTTAGCGGCTCATCCGTAGATGGAATTTCTATCACGTAATCCGCAATGTCTTTGATGGTCGTATCACCTTCATTGATAATAGCAATAACTTTTCCTTTACGCGCTTTGACTTCTTGGATATTGCTTACTATTTTATCGTGTGCGCTCATATTGGTAGCGATCACAATAACTGGCATATTCTCGTCAATTAAAGCGATAGGTCCATGCTTCATTTCTGCGGCAGGATATCCCTCTGCATGGATGTAAGAAATTTCTTTAAGTTTCAGAGCCCCTTCCAATGCCACTGGAAAGTTATATCCTCTTCCTAGGTATAGTGCATTGGTTGCATCTTTCATTTCGCCTGCAATGTACTTTATGTGTGCATCTTTTTCTAGTATTCTACGCACCTTGTCGGGGATGTTTTCCAGCTCTCTCAAAAGCTGAATATAATACGGTCTTGGAATTCTTCCTTTTTCATAGCCAAGATAAATAGCCATCATGGTCAACAGGGTGATCTGCCCTGTAAAAGCCTTGGTGGAAGCTACTCCTATTTCTGGTCCAGCATGTATATATGATCCAGTATCTGTCATACGTGCTATACTCGATCCTACAGAATTCACTATTCCATAGAGTAATGCGTTTTTCTCTTTAGCAATACCTAGCGCTGCTAATGTATCCGCTGTCTCCCCCGATTGGCTCAAAGCGATCACAATATCCTTATCATTAATTATAGGATTGCGATATCTTAACTCTGAGGCATATTCTACTTCCACAGATATCCTAGCCAATTCCTCAAAGAGGTACTCTCCTATGAGTCCAGCAATCCAAGATGTACCGCAAGCTGCAATAATAATCCTACGAGCACCTAAGAAGTCCTCCATTTTATTCTCTACGCCGCCTACTTTAATCCAACCTTCTTCTGCATTGATTCTACCACGCATACAATCTCGTATAGTATCAGGCTGCTCAAAAATTTCCTTGAGCATAAAAGAATCATACTTCCCTTTTTCAATGGCCTCTATTTTCAAATCCAGCTCTTCGATGAAAGGGTTTTGTACTTGATTGTCGATATTTTTGATGGTCAAGGTACCGTTTCTTTTTACGACAGCTATTTCTTCATCGTTTAGGTAAACCACTTTTTTGGTATGCTCAATGATGGGGCTCGCGTCGGAAGCGACAAAAAATTCATCTTTACCTATACCGATGACAAGCGGGCTTGCTTTTCTAGCGGCTACCAGCATATCTGGATCTTGAGAATCCATAACAACTATCGCATATGCGCCTACTACTTTGCTTAAAGCGATACGAACTGCCTCGTCCAAGGGTAAATTATCTCTTGTCTGTATCTCCTCAATTAGGTGCGTAAGCACCTCTGTATCTGTCTCGCTTTCAAAGGTATGGCCTAATTTACCGAGTGCTTCTTTTAGTGAAGCATAGTTCTCAATAATACCATTGTGTATAAGAGAAAGCCTTTTATTTCCAGAAACATGAGGATGTGCATTGATATCGTTCGGTTTTCCGTGGGTAGCCCAACGGGTATGACCGATGCCTATGTTGCCAGTTACACGCTGTGATCCGACATGATCGACAAGGTCTTTTACCTTACCTTTTTTCTTGAAAACTTGAAGGTCTCCATTAAGAATAGCAACCCCTGAAGAATCGTATCCTCGATATTCTAGCCTTTTTAACCCATTGATTAAAATAGGAAAAGCATCTTTTTGACCTATATAAGCGACTATACCACACATAATATACTATAATTTAGTGTATGTAACGTTAAGTTTGATAGGATAGGTACTGTGACCAGCTCCAAATAATACCGCTCTACGCATGCTTGCGATCTTGGCATTGGTTCTGATGTATATCTCATTTGGTCTATTCCCTTCTATAATATCTTGTAATTGACTACCAATGCCAAATGTATATTTAAATATCCCTCCACCAATATCTTCTGGAGTTCCTCCGACAATACTCAGTGAACCTGATTGAGATGCAGAACTGAAGTCTCTAATATAAAGTAGTGATCCATCATCCATTTTTTCCCTCAATGATAATTGAGTAGGTAGTGGTCGTATATCTTCATCTCCATCCAATGCTGTAGCATATACCTCTAAAGTGGCACCATTGATAATAGATCCGCTTAGTTTTTGGACGTCATTTAATCTTAAAATTGCATTGGGTCCTGTCAAACCTTGGACAAAAATCAAACTATCCCCTTTAATAACGTCTCCTAAAAAAGGCTCTATTGCAGCTCCCGTAAAATCATGCTGATGCTGCTCAAACTTCACGGACAGGGCAGGATTGATAGCTACATTATATTGCTTTTGAATTCCATCCTGAGTGTAGAAAACTAGAATAGTTGCACCGTTCAAGTTAGGTGTGTTTTTACTATTAAAATTACTTAAATCAAAAGCTACCATACCAGGAGATTCTAAAGAAGGTCTTAGCTCTATACCCTTGAACATCTCTAGATATGCCGAGGGGCTGCTTAGTACTTCATCACCAGCATCTAGTATTCTCTGCCCATATTCGTCAGTCAATGAGAATCGAATATGAGGTGGTAAACGATCCACCGAAATGGAATCTCCACTATAACGAATAACACTTACACTATCTCTAAAATTAGGTATCCCGACATAACTACCAATAGGTGTACTCTCAGTAGGCGTAATACGATTGCTGTAATACTCATTTGCCCCATCTAAAGTCTCGGTAATTTCATACACTTCGAGTCCAAGTAGCTGTGTTGTATCCCCGTAATGAGGTTCGGACTGCTTAATATTAATTTCCATGATTACAGAGTCCAATACCGCATCTGTAAAATCAGGCGCCGAAATAGTGGTGAGATAAGTTTGACTTATGATAGAAACATCAACAGCCCCAAAAACGGGATCTCTGTATTTACCAAATGGATATTTATTTAAAATAATAGAGCCTGGTCGATAGGAGGTTATTGAATCTTCCTTAACTGTAAAGGAGGAAATATCAAAGACATCATCTACCTGAATATCCAGCAAATCCACATTTACCAGATCGGTATCAATAGATGCAGGATCATTGCAGGCAAATATTCCCAAGATTGAGAATAGCATAAAACTGTAAAAAATAGATTTAATCACAAGCGTTCATTTGGAAACTGATATAACAATCAGAAATTAGTTAACTAATAACTGATAAAAGTATAGTATCAGGTAGTCAAAGGTTGTATGTATAAAATTTACTCGGTTTCTACTTCTTCAGGTGCTATCAAACTATTGAAAAACTGTAAATATGCTGCTAGAAACTCTTCTTCGTTTTGGAAATCCAATATTGGAATCTCTAATGAAGTAAGTGTCTTTTCATCGGCATCAGATACTGCTTCGGTTCCACGAATAACACCATCTGAAGCTAGCATTGCACCTTTGTTTAAGGCTATTTTACCGTCTTCGCTAAAATTCGTAAGATCTTCTGGTTCAAGATTGTTAATGGTTGCTTTCTCTAAAAAGTTGTCTCCAAAAGATTCTCCCATAGAACCGTTGTATAAAGAGTAGACTACCTTAGAGTTTTGGAAAAGAGGCTCATCTTTATAGGCCGTTTTCATATAAAAAGGGATCAAACTAGTCATCCAACCATGGCAGTGAACAATGTCAGGCGGCCAGCCAAATTTCTTGACTGTCTCAATCACGCCCTTACAGAAAAAGACCATTCTGTCTGGATTATCTTTAAAGGGCTTACCTTTAGCATCTTCGAAAACAGACTTTCTCTTGAAGAAATCTTCATTGTCTAAGAAATAAACCTGCATACGTGCACCTGGCAATGAAGCAACCTTAATAATGAGTGGAAAATCATCGTCATCAACGATAATATTCATACCAGATAATCTAACTACCTCGTGTAAACGGTGTCTACGCTCATTGATAGTTCCAAACCGGGGCATCAATACCCTGATTTCCATTCCTTTTTCCTGTATATATTGAGGTAATTTTCTGGCTATCGCAGCTACTTCAGAGAGCGCGGTATAAGGCTGCATCTCTTGTGTTACAATTAACACTTTTTTCTTCGACATAATCAATTTTTCTGTGTGATCAACAAAGACATCCCTTTACTGATAAAAAGAGTGCAAATTTACGAAAAAAATAGCACTTCATTAGACCCTTGCTAGCCTCATGTGTTAAATCAATCATAAAAAAAGGCCTTGAAATCCTATATTTGTGGCAAGCTTATGATCAGCACCCAATAAAAGCACACTTTTGCGCTAAATGACTGGTCTTCAAGGATTGTATATTAAACGATGCATAGCATGTATATATTTAAAAAGGTGGAAGATCTGCAGCAATACCTCGATACTTTGCGCCAAAAAGGGGTAAAAGTAGGATTCATACCTACCATGGGTGCACTTCATAGTGGTCATATATCTTTAATAGAGGCGTCAAAAAAATCTAGCGATATAACGGTCTGCTGTATTTTCGTCAATCCTACTCAGTTTGATAATGAGGAGGATTTGAAAAAATATGCTCGAAATCTTCCAAAAGATGCACAAATGCTAGGGGATGCGGGAACGGATATTCTCTTTGCTCCAAGCGTAGATGAGGTCTATCCTCCAGGTTTAGAGACGGCGGTGCAACTTGATTTTGGCGGGCTGACTCAAGTCATGGAGGGTCGCTATCGCACTGGGCACTTCGAGGGAATGGTACAGGTGGTCAATAGACTTCTGGAGATCGTGCAACCGAGTTGTATATATATGGGCCAAAAAGATTTTCAACAAGCAGCAATTGTTAGCAATATGCTGATGCAACAAGGCAATAAGATTCAAATAGAAGTGTGCCCGATCATAAGAGAGGAGAATGGATTGGCGATGAGTTCGCGTAATGTAAGGCTAAACGCAGAAGATAAGGAAACGGCAAGTGCTATATTCAAAGCATTAAGTGAGGTAAAGAATCAGATAAATACAACACCGGTAGAAACGGCAAAGAAAGGGGTACTGGAAAAATTAACCGCCGTTGGTTTTAAGCCGGAGTATTTTGATATCGTAGACGGAGATAGTTTGATATCCATAGAGAAGTGGTCCGACAGTAAATACATCGTTGCTTGTGTAGCAGCATTTATGAAAGATGTCCGTCTAATAGACAATATGATTTTGAGAAACGAAAAGTAAGTACTAGACGTTAGAAATACAGCAACCTTCAACGAATACAACTTTTGAACTAGCGCTGTGCCGTAGTGAGGAACGCGGGTGGCTGGTGAGGGGAAGGGTGACGAAGACCGAAGGGCCGAGCTGACAAGCGAGCTACAGAACATAGCGACCCAGACTTTTTCTGTCTGGGTAGTTCCCTAAATAAAAAATAAGCAATCGAAATAGACTTCTTAATTTTACAATTAAATATAACTTTACAATTAATATGTTGATACAAAGATTCAAATCAAAAATACACCGTGCTCGTGTAACGCAAGCTGACCTGAACTACGTGGGGAGTATCACGATCGATGAAGATCTGATGGATGCTACGAATATTCTCGAAGGGGAGCGGGTACAAATCGTGAACAATAATAACGGTGAACGTCTCGAAACTTATGTGATAAAAGGTAAGCGTGGGTCAGGTACGATCTGCCTAAATGGGGCAGCAGCTCGCAAGGTAGCAGTAGGCGATATTGTGATTATTATCTCGTATGCACTGATGGAAATGGAAGAGGCTAAAAAGTTTAAATCTATCTCTGTGTTTCCCGATGAGGATAATAAACTTGTCTAGAAGTAAGTGAAAAGTTTCCTAATCAATTTTCTAAAATTTGCTATTTTCCTCAGCGTAGGCTTGGGTATACTTTACTATCTGTACAATGATTATTCTGCTAAATACTTAGTGGACTGCATGGCGGAAGGCGCTCCAGCAGCAGACTGTAATTTTGGAGATAAGCTTATAGTTGACTTTAAATCTGCCAATCTGTTTTGGATATTTATGGTTTTTGCGTCGTTCACCATCAGTAATATCTGTAGAGCACTGCGCTGGCAAATGCTACTGAAACCGTTAGGAAGAAATGCACGTCTGGTGAACACGTTTTTATGCACTATGATTGGCTACTTTTCCAACTTGTTTTTGCCTCGTGCTGGAGAAGTTATCAAAGCTGGTACCTTGAGTAAGTACGAGAATATTCCTTTAGAAAAAGTGATGGGAACTGTAGTATTAGATAGGCTGCTAGATGTGATCAGTATCCTGATCGTAACAGCAATAGCCCTGATGCTAGAATATGAAAAACTTTGGAACTACTTCTCTGAGCCATTAATGAACTTTTTTGGTGGACTGGGTCTGGGAACTTTGCTAATAGTGGCTGGAATAATGGCAGCTGGAATAGGTGGTGTTTTTATTTTCAGGTCTGCATTTTCGGAGACTCGTTTTTATAAAAAGGTTGCAAAAATACTGGGCGGTTTTAAAGAAGGAATACTCAGTATCTTGAAACTAGATAATGTACTGTTATTTCTCTTTTATAGTGTGATGATCTGGGCGCTGTATTTCCTAATGATTTACTTCTGTTTCTTCGCCTATGAGCCTACAGAAAACCTTAATTTGACTGTAGCATTAATGACCTTTGTATTTGGGTCATGGGGTATAGTAATCCCTTCTCCAGGTGGCATGGGTACTTATCACTACCTCACTATCCTAGTTCTCGGGATGTATGGAATTTCTGAATTTGACGCTGCATCATTTAGTAATATTTCTTTTTGTACAATCCAGATAGGAACTAATATAACATTTGGGATACTGGCTTTCTCTATAATTGGATACCTTAATCGTAATTACTCCCCTGAAGCAATAGCTAGCAATGATTGATCAAATACGTAAGAAAATAATAGCCACTGAAAATCTTGAAAAATTGCTCAAGGTATGGCGTCTGCAAAGCCAGGAAATCGTATTTACAAATGGTTGTTTTGACTTATTACATCTCGGGCATCTTAGCTATTTGGCAGAGGCTAAGGCACTTGGTGATAAACTCATCATAGGATTAAATGCCGATGCCTCAGTTAGCAGATTGAAGGGAGCTCATAGACCGATAAATGATGCGGAAAGTCGAGCAATGATGTTGGCGAGTTTGCAGTTCGTAGATGCCGTAACCCTGTTTGAAGACGATACGCCGCTCCATTTGATAACACAGATACTGCCTAACGTGCTGGCCAAAGGTGGGGACTATACTTTGAACCAAATAGTCGGCCATGACGTAGTATTAGGTGCGGGAGGAATAGTAAAAACGATCCCTTTTTTAGAAGGCTACTCAAGTACCAATATCGTTTCGCGCATAAAGGGAGAATAGTCTAGGAAAAATAGGTATACCAAGTCATGAAACTGCATAAACTCACAAAGTACTTAGAAACCATAGCGCCATTATCGTATCAAGAATCCTATGATAACGCTGGACTGATAGTCGGCGACTCTAATACGACAATCAAAGGGGTACTTGTATGCCTAGACAGTACGGAAGATATCGTTGAGGAAGCAAGGAAGCGAAAATGCAATGTAATCATTGCTCACCACCCTATCGTGTTTAAAGGACTCAAACGGTTCAATGGCAACAGCTATGTGGAAAGAACTATCATGAAAGCCATCAAGTACGATATCTGCATTTATGCTATCCATACCAATCTTGACAACGTGTATAGAAATGGAGTTAATACTAAAATTGCGGAAAAGTTGCGATTGAACCACCTAGAACTGCTGAGTCCCAAAAATAATATGGTGAAACTTGAGTTTTACCTCAGTCCGCAGCAAATACAGGCCTTTCAGAAAGTGTCGAGTAAAAAGGAAATTCCTGCATCTTTATCCAAAGTACACAGTATGCTTGCTGTGGCAAATCAAGCCAATAACGAGGCAGCGGAAATGAAATACGAGACGATCTTAGCTCAAAATGAGGTTAGCGAAATATTGAGTTATGTGCAAAAAAGCACGGGATCTGATGACTTTTCTTATCACACCTATCCCACTACGGAGACCAATCAAATGGTAGGTTCAGGAATGGTGGGCACGCTTAGTAAGCCTATACTCGCTGAGACATTTTTTAACAGACTCAAAAAGTCTATGGACTTAACGGGTTTTCGTCACACTGCCATCACTACCAAAAAAGTGCAGAAAATAGCAATTTGTGGAGGAGCTGGCGGATTCCTACTTTCAAAGGCAATCCGTGCTGGAGCAGACGTATTTATAACGTCAGACTATAAGTATCACGAGTTTTTTGATGCAGATGGCAAGATTATCATAGCCGATATTGGTCATTATGAGTCGGAGCAATACACAATTGACCTATTACATGGGCTAATAACGAAAAAATTTAGTAATTTTGCGACCCATTGTACTAAAATCAGTACAAATCCAGTGTTTTATTATTAATTCACCACTAGTATTTATTAAAAATAACAATTATGGCGACTACTGCAGAACTTACCATAGAAGAGAAATTGAAGCATTTATATGCTTTGCAGTTAATCGATTCTGAAATAGATAAGCTACAAATATTAAAGGGAGAGTTACCTATGGAGGTAAATGACCTAGAAGATGAGATTGCAGGATTAGGAATCCGCGTAGGCAAGTTAGAGTCTGCTCTCCAAGATTTGGATGTAGAGAAGACTAATCATCTGAACAAAATCAAAGAAGCTGAAATACTCTCGGAGCGATACAAGAAGAAGATGGACGAGGTAAAGAATAACAGAGAATTCGAAGCCTTGACCAAGGAACTTGAATTTCAAGAATTGGATATTAAGTTATCTACTAAGAAAATCAAGGCAACTGATGCTAATATTGAGCTGAAGAAAGAGTCGTTGGAGAATGCCACTACTAATTGGAATTCAAAGAAAGAGGATCTTGATAATAAGAAAGTCGAGTTAGAGAAAATAAAGGAAAAGACAGATAAGGAAGAGATAAAGCTAAACAAGAAGTCTGATAAAGCGAGAAAAGTGATTGAAGATCGCTTGTTGAAAGCATATGATAAAGTAAGATCTACATATCGTAATGGCTTGGCAGTAGCTACAGTGGAGCGTGACTCTTGTGGAGGATGCTTTAATAAGATACCACCACAGGTTCAGCTGGAAATAGGTATGCGCAAGAAAATTATCGCATGCGAACACTGTGGTCGAGTACTAGTAGATTCTTCTATGTCTGAAAAGTAAATTTACCCAATTGAGTCCGCTCAAAGTTAAATGAAATCAAGTTTAGTGCTTTCGAATCGTATTCGGAGGCACTTTTTTTATGGCTTTCATCTTTTTGTATATTTGATCGTTTATATATTACATGTTATTGAATTCAAATAGAAAGTATTTCTTAATCGCATTGTTGCTGGTCTTTTATGGACAAGTTAGGGGGGAATACTATTTTGAATATAGCCCTCTCGTCACACAGGCATACGAGAAAATAATTTCTCTTCAGCTAGAGGAAGGTCGTACGCTAGTAGATTCCGTAAAGCAGATCGAACCAGAAAATCTAAGTATATACCACATCGAGAATTACCTAGACTTCTTTACCATATTTATCAACGAGGAGAAAGCGGAGTTTGAACGACTAGAAGAGAATAAAAATATACGACTAGACAAGATTCGTCAAGGCCCAAAGAACTCTCCATTCTATCTTTTTTGTCAAGCGGAGATACAACTGCAATGGGCACTTTCTAGGCTCAAATTTGAAGAATACTTTCAGGCGTTTTCCGAGATCAATAAATCTTACAAGCAGCTAGAACGGAATATCGAAAGTTTTCCCTCCTTTAAAGGATCCCTTAAGAGCTTAGGTGTGATACACGCTATAGTCGGTACTATCCCAGAAAATTATCGGTGGGGGCTGAAACTTATAGGTAGCCTCGATGGAACAATTGCACAAGGTAAATTAGAGTTGGAAGATGCTATTCAATATTGCGAGGAGCATGATTTTATCTTTAAGGATGAAACTGTAGTAAGCTATGCATTTCTACTTTTACATCTTGAAAACAAATCGGACTTAGCCTGGAAGACGATCTCCAAGGCCGGTTTGGATACGGAAAAAAATCCAGTAGCGTGTTTTGTAATAGCTAATATAGCGATGCGCAGTGGTCGTTCTGAAGAAGCGTTAAAAATACTCCAGCAAAGACCCAGTGGAGCGCAGTATTTACCCTTCTATTATTTAGATCTATTGCATGGGTACGCTTTGCTCTATAAACTAGATCCAAGTGCGGATTACTTTATAGAGCGATATCTTAATAACTACAGAGGGGTTAATATGATTAAGGATGCTTATCAGAAGCTAGCTTGGTATTTTTTAATTAATGATAATCCCATCGCTTACAAAAATAATATGCGTCTTTGCCAGATCCGTGGCAATACTTTAGTGGATAGTGATAAAAGCGCCCTGAAAGAAGCAAAGCAAGATGCTATGCCACACCCTACGCTACTAAAAGCGCGGTTGTTATTTGATGGGGGCTATTATGAAAGAGCAAGAAATATACTGAACGAAAAGCCTGCGAATACTTTTGAAGAAGCCCGCCATAGGCTAGAGTTTCCCTACCGCTTAGGTCGAATAAATCACGCTTTAAAAAACTATGCTGACGCCATCAGTAACTATAGTTATACTATCACTACCGGTGTTGATGAACCCTACTTCTTTGCTTGTAATGCAGCTTTGCAATGTGGGATTATCTACGAAGAGTTTGGAGAATATGAAAAGGCAAGGCACTACTATAGTTTATGCACCAGCATGTCACCCACTGACTATAAAACCAGTTTGCATCAAAAAGCCGAAGCGGGCCTCAATCGGATTTCGGGGAAGTAGGAGACGGATTTATTTTTGGATTATTTTTATGTCGTTCTGTATCTCGTTTTGTTTTTTTAGCCATACTTTTTACCAGCTCTTTGTCTAAGTCTATACCTGACTGATTTGCTAAACAGATCAAAACGAATAGCACATCTGCCATTTCACCTCCCAGATTTTCTTTTGCGTTGATTTCGTCTTCTGGTCGCTTGAAAGATTGCTCCCCATACATTCGGGCCATGAGCCTAGCTACTTCTCCTACTTCTTCCATGAGGATAGCGGTGTTGGTCAATTCGTTATAGTAACGAATGCCGACCGTTTTGATCCATTCGTCCACTTGCTGTTGTGCGTCTTGAATTGTCAAAAAAGATGTTTTTAAAGAGTGAGGAAAAAAATAATTTTATTTAGCGCTCTCCAAAGATTCAATTATTTGCTGTGCATCTGTGTACACATCCTGCATAGCACTATCGTCAGTAATGCCTGCAAAGCGCGCCATCTCACATTTTTCGAGGAGTGCGCTAAGTCTTTGGATAGTCGTCTCGTCTACCTGCTTAACTTCGAGCATATTAGCAATCGACTTTCGCGAAAGTTCAGAAAAAGGAATGTTCATTTTATCAGCGATATAGCCAAAGATAGATTTGGCAATTTCATCGAAAAAAGATTTACTATCTCCTTTTTGCATAAAGGCAGAAGCTGTTGTTAATCGTTTCTTTGCTTCTTCAGCTGCCATTTCTTTGCGTAGTAACCTAGGGTCAATATTCCCTTTTTTGATTTCGTTTTTACGGTGTACGAGGACTATACCCATAGTTAAGAAAGGCAATAAAAATAGCGCCTGGCCTATGGGGCTTTGTATCCAAGCGCTGTAGTTCAGGCTAGTAAATGAAGTGCTGGTCATTAAAGGTTTTAACTCCGAAGACATCAATTCACTTTCAGAAACTACTGTTTTATTAAGTTTTTTATTTTTTCCTTGTCTAACCATGACGTTATCTACGCCTGATATAATAGTGATATATTTAGCACTATCAGGATTGAAATAAGTAAACTCAGGTTGTATCAAATAGCGATCTGCCTTCTTTGGGAGAACGGTGTACTCAATTTTCATAAAACTCTGTTGAAAAGTTCCTTTAGGTACAGATTTTTTTTCTAGTACAGAGGTGTTGTACACTTCTAGATTATCATTAAAAATGACTTGTGGAGGAAGCAATTGCTTTACATCTCCATTGCCTCTAATTTCCATTAAGATGGTAAGCGCATCATCAGTAGTAAGGTTAGAAGGGGTAACATTTGACTGCGCTGTATACTCTCCTACTGCGCCAGAGAATGAAGCGGGAGCGCCAGCAGGCAGCTCTAGAACATTAACGGTAACGGGGTCTGTATCAAAGGTGAAGTAATTGATGGGTTCATAAAAGATACTTCTAGATTTTTTTGTAGGATCGGCAATACCAAGTTTGAATTTGGAGGCCTCTATTTCTAGCTTACCTGTTTGTTGCGGATACAAAGCTACCCGCTTTACCGTAGTCACATTGTACTGCACATCATCTACTACTTCCGAGGAGCTATTTCTAGATACATTACGAAGCTGTTCCGAAAAGAAACCATCATACTTTGGTTCTACTATCTGATCATAACGTTTGACATTAACGGCATAGTAAATTTTGTATTCGAGCGTAACTTGTTGACCTATGTAGGCGGTATCGGCAGAAGGAACGGCACGCACGAACATCTGATCGCGCATATTCAAGCTCAACTCCTTTTGATTTTTGGCTCCACCTTTCCCTTGCTGAACTTTTACGCGCACTAGATTTGAGCGAATAGGTTTATTGTTATACATAGCCGTAGCTGCAGGTATGACATATTCTCCAACTGCCTTTGGTTGCAAAGTGAAGGTAAATTTAAATTCTGTTTTGGTAGAACCATTGATCGTAGTCGAAGACATGCTGCTAGAAGGACCAGAAACTACTGTAAACCCCTTAAAGCTAGGAGGCTTAAATGAGCGGGAATCAATATTTTCTAAGGTTACAGAATATTGGAAAGTATTGCCAATAACCATATTTCGCACATTGGCTTCAGCCTTGAATAAAGTCTGTGCATTGACTCCAGAAAACATCAGACACACACAAAAGAGTATATAAAATTTCAAGTACTTCATTTATATCTTAAATGTTTTACGCTTCTTTTTAGGAATCTTCGGAAGAATACCTTCAGAATCTCTTTCATTTTGAATTTCGCCATCTGGATTATCTAGTACATGTATTTTAATAGGCGCTGCCTCAAAGGTATTTTCTCCTGCCTGAATAACTGTTTTACCAATCATATGGTCTCCTACTTTATCTGCCCACAGAATATAACTATAACTCGTATATTGATCAACAACTCCATTGACTATACTCATAGAATTAGAAACATTAGGTCCACCAGCAATGCTAAAGGTACCAAACTCAGGTGCTTTAAAATCTGTAATAGCGGCTCCAGTAAGTTTATAAGTAATTGTCAATTTATTACCCAATAAAAGGGTGTCTCTACTGCAAAGTACCTCTAGACTCACATCTTGCGCCTGCGTAGAGAAAGGGTAAATAAAACATAAAAATAAAAATCCTAAAAATGAATGATTCATTGAGATTACCAGTCTTTTTCTTGTTTACCTTTTTTTGATTCTGCTTTTTTGAGTTTTTGCTGAGTACGCTTTTCATCTTCTTCTACCACTTGTAAAAGTCTAGCTGCCTCTTCTTTATTCAAGTCTTTTTTCTCTTCAGTAGGTTCTCCATCTTGAGGCTTTTGATCTTTTTCTTCTTCTCCTTTATCCTTTTCTTTAGCATCTTTTTCTTCTTGGTCTTTAGACTCCCCTTCCTGCTCTTGATTTTCCTGACTTTCTTGTTCTTCGTTGCTTTCTTGTTCCTCAGAATCCTCATCGCTTTCCTGATCTTGTTGCTGCTGTTGCTGTTGTTGTTGTTGCTGCTGTCTTAAAATGCGGGAAGCAACCGAGAGGTTATATTTACTATCCTCATCTTTGGGATTGTTACGGAGTGCATTTTTATATGCTTCAACACCCTTCTCATATTCCTCCATATTGATGTAGGTATTGCCAAGATTGTAGTATGCGTCAGATTTGACTTGAGGATCAGCACTCAGACTAGCTGCCTGCTCATAGTGATTTAGTGCCTCTTCATAGCGATTTTGTTGGAAGATAGAATTTCCCAAGTTGTATTCCCCATTCGCAGACAGCTTATCTTCATTGGCTTTGCGATAAGTTTCTTCCGCAGACTGAAAATCCTTTTTCTCATATAACTTGTCGCCAGATCGTAGCAGTTTATGAGCAGTCTGTGCATTTGCAAGACTGCCTACGAAAAGCATTATCCATATGAGTAAAGTAGTGCGTATCATTAATTTAAAAACGATTTTAGATTCTAAGTTGTTATGCCGCTAAACATTAAATATATCCTTATCCTTAATCCACTTATTCTTACGATAGGAAAAGAACAAGTCTAATAGCATAAGTAAGATTGCAAATCCAATAAAGTATTGGAAATAACTATTGTATTCAGAAAATGATCGTTGCTCCACATCTCTCTTTTCGATCTTATCGATACGTTTTCGCAATTCGTCAATTACTTCCTGAGAATTTTCTTGAAGGTTAAAATAAGTTCCATTTCCTTTGCTGGCTAACTCCCTTAGCATTTCTGGGTTCATTTTAGAAATTACTCTTTGACCCGATTTGTCCTGCTTAAAAGCTTTTCTTCCATTGAAACTATAAGGAATTGGTCCGCCTTCAGAGGTACCTACACCTACTGCAAAGATAAGCATTCCATCTTCACTTGCCTCTGCAGCCTTTAACAATGCAGTATCATCGTGGTTTTCTCCGTCCGTGATAATAACCAATGCTTTATGCTGTTTATTATCTTCACTAAACGAGCGTCCTGCCAAATCTATCACATCCGCAATCGCAGTACCTTGGGTAGGTGCTAGTTCTGTATTGGCACTCTTAATAAACATAGCTGCTGCTGCATAATCATTGGTGAGCGGCATCTGTAGGTATGCATTTCCAGCAAATAAAATAAGACCAATGCGCTCTCCGCGTAAACCAACTACTAATTCTTGTCCAAATTTTTGCGCTTGCTCTAACCTACTCGGACGTACATCTTCGGCAAGCATACTATTACTAATATCCAGGGCAATGAAAACATCTACAGACTTTGCTTGTACTTTTTCCTTCTTTGAGCCCCACTGCGGATTTGCCCAGGCGATGCAAATAGCAGCTAATGCTACTCCAAGAAATACAAACTTGAGGATCGGTTTAGTTCTCGAAAATCCTGGAATAAGCTTTTCTAAACTGCCCCAAGTTCCAAGTTTTTGCAAAGCCTGTTTACGATATATCATATACAGCAAAAATGCTAGGAGTACAAGAAGTACTGCTACCAGAGCATATAAATGTGTTATGTATTCGAATCTAAACATTCTTTATGGTATAGATCTAAGTATAGTATACTTCAATATCATTTCTACAAATAAACATAGCAAACCAAAAAACGCAAAAGGATAAAACTTGTCCTGATAGCGTTTCAAAATAGATACTTCAATTTCTGTTTTTTCCAATTGATCGATAGATGCATATATTCGTTGCAAGCTTTCTTCATTAGTCGCTCTAAAATACCTTCCTCCAGTCATATCCGCAATCTCTTTTAAGAGTGCTTCATCAATCTCTACTCGGGAAAGCCCGAATCGATAAACTCCATTTGCATTTCGAGTAACAGGGGTGTAGGCATCTCCAGTAGATCCGACGCCAATAGTATATACTTTGACATCAAACTCTTGAGCAATTTCCGCAGCAGTTAATGGCTTTACATACCCCGCATTATTTACACCGTCCGTAAGGAGAATAACCACTTTTGATTTCACCTCACTATCTTTAAGTCTATTTACTGCTGTAGTCAAGCCCATTCCGATAGCAGTACCATCTTGTAGTCTACCACATTGCAAGCCAGCTTCAGGGTTCAGAAAATCTAGGATCACTGAATGATCTGTTGTTAAAGGTGCTTGCGTATATGCCTCTCCAGCGAATGCAGCTAGGCCTATACGATCATATTTTCTTCCACGCACAAAGTCTCCTGCTACTGCCTTACTTACCCATAACCGATCAGGTCTAAAATCTTGGGCTAGCATACTACTGGATAAATCCATGACCAATACAATGTCGATTCCCTCTGCTTTTATTTCCTCTTCTTGTAAGACAGACTGTGGACGTGCCATAGCAAAAACTAAGGCAAGCAAACTTAAGCCACGCAATATAGGAGCTAACAATCCAAGTCTAGAGCGAAAAGTATTAATACCTGACACACCCTGTAAAGTGGACATATTTAGTCGTGGAAAATAAGTGCTACGTTGTAGATAGAACCATATAAAAACTGCGCAGATAATTGGTATCAATAAAAACCACCATGGGTTTACAAACTGCAGATTGTTGAAGTAGCTCATGAAACGGGTGGATTATCAGGTTCTGCAATAATTACCTTTTTCGTGCTGCTCACAAACTTTTCTGCTTTATCTAATAGTTGAGATTGGATATCTAAGGGCGGAGTCGCTTTGGCAAACTTTACCATATCCGCCATGCTGAACATATCGGCAAGTAGCTCCTTATGTTCAGAAGATATATCTTCTTGTTTCAAATCTCTAATAATCTCAGCAGTAGTAGACTCTAAAGCTTGTACATCAAATCTTTTTTCTAAATACTCTCGGACGATATAAGTAAGCTCCGATTGGTATGCTTTAAGTTGGCCAGTTTGCCAAAGTTGCTTTGACTCTAGTGCTTTTAGTTTATTGAGTGCAATCTCGTGTGCTGGCTGGGGTGCAACGTAAACTTCTTCGACAGGCTTGTTTTTAATTCTTTTGTAGATAAAATATCCTCCAAGGCCAAAAATCAAGAAACCTCCAATTGCATATAAGTATGGATAAAAATCTTCAATAGTAAGCGGTTCAGCTACAATAGTCTTAATAGGTCGGATAGATAAAGAATCTATCTGCGGTGTAATTACAGCCAACTGAATCCGCTGTGTATTTCTGCTAACGCCATTTCCGTTATTTTTAAAACTAACTTTTAGAGAAGGTAAATAATAGTACCCTGAATCAAAAGAGGTAATTGTCAATTCTTTTCTAAAAAAGGTCTCCTTTGAGTCCGCTATTTTTTCCCAATCTAATTCCTTGATAATTTCGAATGCTTTCATGGTGTCGAGATTATTCAAGTCTACTTCGGGATTTTCAACGCTTTCAGCGTCCTTAATTTTGAGGTATAATTTGAGATGATCTCCAATCATAAAATGAGCACTATCTACCTCAGCCAACACTTGCTGTCCAGCGGCAGGCTTGCAAAAGCAAAATAGTACGATGATAAAAATTATATGTCGAAGGTATAAGTTCAAATTTATTTTGATCTTTTTTTGAAGAAATTTAATAAAGCACTTGTATAAGGCACGTCTGTTGGCAAACTCAACAAGTCGGCACCACTCTTTGCGAAGGCGGTTTTAAAATATCCTCTATTTTCCTCGAACCAATCCTTTTGAGCATTTCTCACTTTCGAACTACCCGTGTCTAGATACTGTATAGTGCCTGTTTCAGAATCTACTACTCGAACAAGACCGACATTGGGCAATTCTTTTTCTTTATCATCAAAGATGTGAAACCCGATCAAATCATGGCGTCTAGCTGCGATACGTAATGCCGTCTCATATCCTTGGGACATAAAGTCTGATAGTACAAAGCAGATGCAACGCTTTTTAACCATATTGTTAAAATACTCCAGTGCTAATCCGATATTGGTTTCTTTACCCACTGGCTCAAGGTCTAAAAGTTCGCGGATAATTCTCAGGATATGCTGCTTTCCTTTTTTAGGTGGTATAAATTTCTCAATACGATCAGAGAAAAACAATACACCCACTTTATCATTATTGTTAATAGCTGAAAAAGAAATGACGGCGCAAAGCTCCGTGATCATATCATTTTTCATTTGATGTCCTGTCCCAAAAAACGCAGAGCGACTCACATCGATTAGCAGAATTACCGTCAACTCTCTTTCTTCTTCAAATACTTTAATGTGTGCTTCGCCTGTACGTGCAGTGACATTCCAATCTATATTTCTCACATCATCACCGTACTGATAAGAGCGGACTTCACTAAAAGACATTCCCCTACCTTTGAAAGCACTATGGTATTCTCCCGAGAAGATTTGCCTACTCAGACCCTTGGTCTTAATTTCTATTTTGCGAACTTTTTTTAATAATTCTGCCGTATCCATCTTTTATTTCCGTTTTTTCAACTTGGTTAATTTAGATGGAGTCAGGAAGGTCGGAGTCAGTGCAGTCCAAGGAAGCATTATACTCGCTTGTCCAAATACAGAACTCTTCTCCGTATGAAATCGCAGTCCGTTTGCACATAGCATAGGTTCGATCAACGTAACTTTATTAATCCATTTTTCATAAGGTACTTGATCTTGAGTTTCATTCATCTTTTTGGCAGCGATCAATTTTTCCCGGACAATATTCTCCCATTTTGAAGAGCCCTTTAGAAAAGGAGAAACGGAGACCATATCCTTGCTTGCGCGATCATAAGAAAAACTTTTACTAGAAACATCTTTCTTCCAAGAACTGCTGTAATATAAAATTCCTGAAAGGTATGCATCCGAATATTCATTTATCTCAAACCAAATATCTGCTCGTTGTGCAAATCGATTACTCGCAATTTTATCCTTATTTCTTTCGATATCCAAAGTCCAATCATCTACCATCCGATCTATCAGCTGATCAAAGTCTGCTTGGAAACTTGGCAGTAAACATTTTATCATAGTATGATGGCTTAGGTATGCGGTAGACCGAGCATTCACCTGTCCTAGGAGGCTCATTGTTAGATCAGCTGCATGCTCGTCACCAGGTAGTATATAGTTTGCCTCGTAAGTGTCTCCTTTAGTATTAATCAATCGGAAATTATATCCAGCACTTACATTTTCAAGATTCCATGAATTGTCGGCACTTTGTGTACCTCTTATTTGCTGGGCAGTACCATCCGCAAACATCATTTCTCCTACAAGACCTGTGGACTGCCTAGTCAAGCGTAAGCTTACAGATTGCATATCTAACGTTCCTGTATATGAAAATACAGTAATGGGATTCGGTGCTGAAAGGTACTGTGCATTAGCTAAACTAAATACTCCTGAAAACGAAGTCAATTCATCAATAGCATTCCACTCTAGGGTAATCGTTTCTCCTAGAAGCGTACCCGCTAGGTATCCGCTAGGGGCGTTCTGATATTTTTCTAGAAAGGAGAATTTACTTGACTGAAGGGAACCTTCTAATAAATACTCCGTCTCACTTGAAGAATACTGCATATAACCGCAACAGTTGAATCCATCAAAAGCTAAACATAAAGTAACCTCATGCACATCGTCTATATAACCCGTGTAATTTTTCATCCACTTAACTGGAGTGTCAAATAGGGCCTTCGTTTTAGATTCTATTTCTGGCTGAGCGAATAGAGCACTATAGCACCCTAGCGTGATCATAATGATCAATGCAGCGAATCTGAAACGTATGTGGATCTTGGTGTGCAATCTCGTTTATTCTTTAGCAATGTGAACTATTCAATATTGAAATTATGGTACTTCTACCGCATTTAAGATTTGCTTGATGATATCCTCTTGAGTGATATTTTCTGCCTCGGCCTCATAAGTGATGCCGATACGGTGACGGAGCACATCATAGCAAATATTGCGCACATCTTCTGGAGTAACGTATCCTCTACTGTTCAGAAAAGCAATAGCTTTAGATGCTAACGCCAAGTTGATACTTGCCCGAGGTGAACCTCCAAAACTAATCAATGGCTTGAGTTTTTCTAAACCATATTTTTCTGGTGATCTAGTTGCGAAAACGATATCCAAAATATACTGCTCAATCTTCTCATCCATGTAAACCTTGCGCACGGTCGCTCTCGCTTTCATTACTTCCTCTAAGGTGACCACCTGCTTCACCTTTCCAAAACCATCTACGTTAAGATTTCTGCGAATAATTTCTCTTTCCTCCTCGATATTTGGATAGTCGATTTTAACTTTTAGCATAAATCTATCTACCTGTGCCTCAGGCAATGGATAAGTCCCCTCCTGCTCTATTGGATTTTGTGTAGCTAATACTAAGAATGGCTCTTCTAGCTTGAAAGTCTTTGCACCGATAGTAACTTGTCTTTCCTGCATAGACTCCAACAAAGCACTCTGTACTTTAGCAGGCGCACGATTGATTTCATCGGCAAGGACAAAGTTCGCAAATATAGGCCCCTTCTTAACGGAGAAGTCATTCTTGCTGGGATTGTAAATCATGGTACCAATAATGTCTGCAGGAAGCAAATCTGGTGTAAACTGTACTCTACTAAAGTGGGCGTTGGTAGCACTTGCTAGTGTTTTGATTGCCAAAGTCTTAGCTAGTCCAGGAAGACCTTCTAAAAGAACGTGCCCTCTAGTAAGTAGTCCGATCAGTAAGCGCTCTAACATATGCTCCTGCCCGACAATAGTTTGTGAAGTTTCTGCGTACAGTCTCTTTACAAATTCACTATCCGCCTGGATTTGCGCATTGAGTGCTTGGATATCTACAGATTGTTCTATCATGATTGTTTCGTATTGTATATATTCTGCTTATTTTAACGTTAATTAATGCCTGATAGGTTCTAAATAATCAGGGTAGCTCTAATTCAGCAGCTAGAAAATCAGAAAACTGACTTACGCCAATAATAGCCAATCAACAGTGCCTTATTTTGCAAAAATCAACATAATTTTGGGTACGAAAGTAATCAATATTTTTATTTAATATATTATTAACAAAATATAGCTATCACATGCCATTACGATCCATATTTATCAGTGCTATTTTAAGTATTTCTATATTTGCAATAGGTCAAAAACCAGTCACCGACTTAAGCAAAGATTCGCACCTCTCCATGCTTAAGGATGGAGTATTATTGGTTAGGCTTCAGGACAATAAAGCAAAAGCAGCGGTGCTGCAAAAGCGTGGTCAAAATAATCAAGCAGAAACCTTATTAAAGGAAACTGAAGCTCAAAACCTAATGATCATCAAAGCGTTCCAGACACATTATACCTTTAGCAAAGTACATTTTATACGCCCTGCGGATACGAAGACCATCATCAAGGATAAGAGCATCCCATTAATGGACCTCGCCAGTAAAGAATCCTTCACTTTGGAAGGGGTAGAAAATGTGTATGTAACCGATTATGGTTTTGGAAATCCAGCAGATGGGTTTGAGCGGTACAACCGTAAAGGCTTTCAAATATTTTATCTAAACGGAGCAGTTTTAGAAAATCTCAATAAGGAGCTATTTTATGCGGGCGTAAGGCGTGGTTTTTTCTCTCCAAAATTTTCAAAAAATCTTCAAAAAACGATAATAAAAATGAATCGACGTTTTGAAAGTGGAAACAAGTATTTATGATTAATATCTTTTACGCTAAACGGAGTAGAGGTATGAGGTACCCTGAAAATAATACATCAATGCTTCATTTTTTTACTGATCAAAAAGCGGTTTAATCGGCATAGTATCCCGGGCAGGGCGAATGGCTGGACGATTGGGCTTAGTAGGTTTTGCAGGGCGCGTAAATGTGTCGATGGTATTGGTATTTGCCACCAAAAGTAATAAGGAATCCACAATTTCGAGGGCACGTTCTTGAACATCTCTCTCACACCTCCGCACATGAGTGAGCGTGTAGCTGTCCAACTTCTGCTGAATAGCTTCGTCCATGAGCTGCTGCTTTGTCTTCGGGGCAGCCTGCGCGATAAGGACAAAAATCAATCCCGCAAAAATAATTGTTTGATATAGAGGCTTAGTATCCAAGACGTTTTTTTCGTTCAGCAATGCGTTCTGTCATGATGGAGTCTACCGCAAAATCAACCCGTCCATCAAAAGAAATTTGGCAGATAGAATCCAACTCCTCCTTGAGCACAACAACGCTATCGTTGTAAAGTGAATCTATAATTTTACGCTCGGCAGATCGTAAACGAGGCGCTTGTGGCTCACATGAAAAAGTCAAGGAGAGAAGAAATGCAACTATTAACGATGCACATAATATGTATGTCCAGTTGCTAATCATCTAAATTGATTATTTTTCTTTTAAGCTCGAAGTTTTCACCCAAGTATACTTTCCGCACCTGCTCATCTGCAGCCAACTCCTCTGCGGTACCTGCCTTGAGAATGCTGCCTTCAAACATGAGATATGCTCGATCTGTGATGCTGAGCGTTTCTTGTACATTGTGATCTGTGATCAAGATACCGATGTTTTTAGTTTTAAGTTTTGCGACAATATATTGAATGTCTTCAACGGCAATGGGATCAATACCAGCAAAGGGTTCATCAAGTAAAATAAACTTCGGACTGGTCGCAAGTGCCCGAGCGATCTCCGTACGGCGGCGCTCTCCTCCAGACAGTGTATCTCCTTTTCCTTTGCGTACTTTCTCCAGTCGAAACTCTTCGATCAAGTCTTCAAGTTTTGTTTCTTGTTCTGCCTTATTCAGCTTAGTCATCTCCAATACGGCTTTGATATTATCCTCCACACTCAACTTACGAAAGACCGATGCCTCCTGCGGAAGATAGCCAATACCGCGCTGTGCACGCTTGTACATGGGCAAGGAGGTAATGTCTTCTTCACCCAGAAATACACGCCCTACATGTGGTTCCACAAAACCTACTGTCATATAAAAAGTAGTCGTCTTGCCCGCTCCATTAGGCCCTAAAAGACCCACGATCTCTCCCTGATTAACAGAAAGGGAAACGCCCTTGACAACCTTGCGGCTGCCATATATTTTCTCCAAATTTTCTGCCCTAAGTATCATATTCTTTACCTTGTATCAACGTCATAAACTACTGCTCCGAAAAGGTGGGACTAATAGAAACCTCCACCGTCCAGTTCGCTCTCAGCGTTTCCAAATCTTGTGTAAACTTTTTTTCTGGATATGTTTTGAGGTCATAATTTCCAGTATCCCACTTTTTATTATTGTTGCTATCTAGTGTAATCTCCACCATATAATCCCCTGCCACCATATAATCCAATTCAAAAGAAAACGAATTTTCTCCACTTACAATATAACGTTCAATTTCCTTATTTGATTTCGTAAACAGCTTTATTATATAACTGCTATCCACACCGAGATCTACTATCTCTACTTTTATCTTGCCGTACTCCTCACTAGACTGCACAGCGTACGAAAAGATGATCGTGTCATTTTGGATACCGAACATATCCGTTACCGCGCCAGGCAATAGTACCAATTCATACGGTACGTTAACGGCCCAGTCCGTATTGATATTGACTAGAAACATTCCAGTATCTTTTTGCATCGTAGCAGGGACCAGTGTCTCCGTGGTATCCGCATACAGGCTCAAAAAATTATTGTTGAGGGTAGCTATGGGTTGCGAAAATCGAAGTGCAATGCCACTCTTTTTATTCATTTTCTTGATACCTAGATGACCGTTGGTTACAGTCAACTTTTTATCTTTGATAAAATCCGCTCGCGGCAAAGTTTTGATTTTTATTGTATCCGTCCAAAAAGTATCTTGAGCGAGGTATACCAAAAATTGTTCTTCTGTATCGTACCAGATATGCACCGTATCCGTTCGGTAATCATAGCGCAAATTTTGATTTTTCTCTTCGTGACTAATTTGCAAATCGTAGGGTTCTCTGCTAAATGAAAACCAGGCGTGCCCGTACTCAACTAGTTTTTCGTTGACGAGTTTTAAGGGGACTTCTTCTTTGAATATTTCTAACTTAATATTTTGACCCGTACTGTCACTGACCTGAATAGGCGCATCCAAAAAACCTATACCCTCCGAGTCACTGTCAAAAAAATAGCGTTGTCCTTGATCTTCGTGCAGCGCAAATACCTTGAAAGACCCCGCCTTCACGTTGCCTATTTGGAAACGTCCCTGCTCATTTGTTTTGCTAAAGTAGTATGGCTTTCCAGTACGCACAATGGTATCCGAAAGATTTTGATAGAGCATAACCAAGCAATCCTTCACTGGATTTTTGGTGAGTGCATCCGTGACCACACCGGCGACTGTAAGGGAGTCTATAAAGTCTCCCGTGGAAAACACATATTTAAGATCCGCAGGATTTCCTTCTGTAAGATCTTTGATGGCTTCTCCAAAATTGATCGTATAAGTAACTTCTTCTTTGAGCACCTCATCTTCATCAAATTTAAAAGTCATTTCCTTATTCTTCAAAACTACTTTAGGTTGCTTTTCTAAGGGTGGCGAGACTACGATCTGATTGATGGCATCGTTGAGTTTTACCCATTCGTCGAAGGTGAACACGATGTCTTGTTTCGTGAAGTTGGTTTGCATATTTGCGGGTAACATTCCGTCGTTTACGACCTTGGGTGGCGTTTCGTCCTTGGCCCCTCCTATCAGTGCGACGGGGTTTGCGCATCGACATAGCATGCCTGCACTGAGACAAAAGAGTAGGATATATAGTAGCCACTTCACGGCCTAAAGGTCGTTTATTGTAGCTAAAGGTTGGCTATTTCAGAAGGATTATTTTTTGCTGATGTATTAGGTCTATCCCGATTTTTCTTTGGGGCCATCCCGATCCTGACGGCGGGACCGCGCTATTCGTTATATCCCCTAGAAAAAAGGGGATGCCACTACTATCGCTTGTCTCTAACGCGCTCCGCTTGTCGGGCTTTGGCGCTTGCAGCGCGCCGCGAATATAATGGACAATTTTCACTGGGGCGATTTTTAACTTACCATTGAGTCCACTCTGAAAACTGACGAATTGCACAAAATGCTTAAAAATAGTCGCACAAGCCTTGTCTGCAAACTATAAGGTAGGTGCAGTATTAAAGAGCGCCTCCTTTTCTGCAAACCATTTTTTCATAGCATCTTGATCTTTCATCAGCTTCATCATTTCTGCCATTGCGTCCATATGCGGCTGATCTTTTGCCTGATACATTTCTACGCCATGCTCCTTGCTCATTTGTGCTATTTGAGGAAATGTTTCCGCTTTGAATATTTTATCGCAGGCTCCGCCTAATTGTTTGCAGGTAAGAGATTTCATTATAATATTTTAGAAGTTCGTTGAAGAAATATTTTAGTTACTTAGTCGAATCTGAAAGTTTCGCTAATATTCTATTGGAGTTATCTTTCAGTTTTTGAATGGTTTCCTCATTTTTATAATTTAGATAATAGGCCATCCAAACCATTCTATCACTAATCAGAAAACCATTTGCCGACATTGCCATAGTAAATGGCTCTACACCTTCTACTTCGTAATCTATAAGCATGATAAGTGTAAAAGAGTTATTGTTTAGGTTATAATTTTCGATTACTACGGGCGTGCCTATTTCCACGCCTAGCTCTAATTCGCCAACGCCCGATTTGATCGATTCCCAATTTTTTGTCATAAAGTTAGTTGCCATCATATCGTCCATTTCTTTCAGCATTTTGGCATCTGCCTCCATATCCATTATTTGTTTTGTCCCATATACTTTCCAAAAATCATCAAAGCTAATCAATCCAAGGCTATCTTTCTTTTCAAAAATTTGATCATTTAGATAGTAGCCTAGCACCATGTTCATTGGTGCCTCTGTATTATCAGCAATTTCCTTTACTGTTGGATGCGTATAACATTCTTGGTATCCGTCTACAACAGGTAAGCATATTTCGGCTTTCCCAAATTTGGTTGTTCTAGTGCAGTCACTATTCTGCGCAAAGAGACTACAGACAGGAATCAAGCAAAGTAATATTATATGTATGATGTTTTTCATAGTAATGGTTGTAGTAGTATTGAAATTAATAACTCAAGTTTCGATGTCTTAGATAAAGGTTTCTTTGAATCATGTTTTATTTATAATTAAAAATTTAAGGCTGTTCTCTCACTTACTTTTTTGCCGTAAAAAAGTAACAAAAACCTCTCGGAGGTGTAAATTTCTTCACGCTTACTCATGCTTTTAAAATGGCTTCAGGCTTAAAACTCGCTATATGTATTGGTTTTCAATGCAACAGCGTAGCCTAGTTAACATCCTCTTTTAATTGTTCTGTGTTGCAGCTCGAACAGTTAAGCCTTCGCTCATTTTAAATAGCATTCAACGCTAAAATTTTATCAATACTCTCGAAAATTCATTTGGCGATAAGTTAGACATTTTATCTTCTAAGCCTTGCCAGTCGCCCTTACCAATTTCCGTTTTTAAATTCAATTTTTCTAATAGACCAAATGATTCATCGACTTTTCCTGGGAACATTCGATTGTATAATAGAGCGGGTATGGCAAATAATTTCATTGGAAGTGGTATCTTATATTTTCTAAAAAAGGTAACGTAAATCACTAGCATTATATCTTCCGCTATCTAAAATCAGCTACTTCAACAAGCAAGTTACAATTCTAAATAAGCTTTACAAAATATAGGGAATTGTCTAAGAATTTCAACTCTTGGACAAGCGCTGCGTAGTGGGTGACGACGGCAGGAGGAAGTCCGAAGGACCGAGCGGACACGCGAGTCCCGTAGCATAGCGACCCCGCCTTGCGTATGGCCTTCGGGCAGGCCAAGGGGATGGCCCCAACTAAACGACATATTTACGCTAATCGATATTTTTTTATAATTAGGTTCTAGACTTCCTATTTCTGCAAGGCTCTTGACTGCAAAACAGATTCTATATCGTGCATGGTAAAGCCTTTTGCTTTCAACAAAATGAGGTAATGATACATCAAATCTGCCGCTTCGTTTTTGAATAAATCTGCGTCATTGTCTTTGGCTTCGATTACCAACTCTACGGCTTCCTCTCCTACTTTTTGAGCTACTTTATTGATGCCCATTTTAAAAAGCTTATTGGTATAAGAGTCCGCCTCATCGTTATCAATCCGTTGGTTGATGATCTGCTCCAATGCATAGATGTATCCTTTCGCCCCCTTGGCGCCGAAGCAAGTATCTGCGCCAGTATGACAGGTAGCCCCTAAAGGGGAAGCTTTGATCAAAATGGTATCTTGATCGCAATCGGTCAAAATTTCACGAACTAATAAATGATTGCCGGAGGTCTCTCCCTTTGTCCAAAGTCTATTTTTGGATCTACTAAAAAAGGTAACTTTACCTTCCTTTTTAGTTAAACGAAATGCCTCCTCGTTCATATATCCAAGCATGAGTACCTGAGCTGTATTTACATCTTGGATAATCACGGGTACAAGCCCACCACTTTTATTAAAATCAATTTTCATCTACTATTTTTTTATTGCGTTAATCTGACTGGGACACCTTGCTCACTTAAGTAGTTTTTTAGCACAGGGATACTCAGCTCTTGATAGTGAAAAATACTAGCAGCTAAAGCGCCAGTAGCTTTAGTCTTCTCGAATACGGTTTTAAAATGTTCTTTTAGACCTGCACCTCCAGATGCGATCACTGGCACATCACTCTGCGCTGCTATCTGCTGCGTGATATCCAACGAAAAGCCTGCTTTCGAACCATCACCATTCATAGAAGTTAATAAAATTTCCCCTGCACCTAAGTCTACAGCCGCTCTTGCCCATGCTTCCGTTTGCCACTTCGTAGCCGTGCGACCACCATGCACATATACTTTCCATTTGTCCTGAATACATTTAGTATCAATGGCAATGACGAGACATTGGCTACCAAACTCTTTGGCAATTTCTTTGATTAGTTCAGGTCGCTTAATTGCTGCGGAATTGACACTTATCTTATCAGCGCCTGCACGTATCAGTACACTTACATCAGCGATGGAAGAAATTCCTCCTCCGACTGTAAAGGGGATACTGATCTCTTTGGCGACCTCACTAACCATCGCGAGCATGGCCTGTCGATTTTCCAGAGTAGCCATAATGTCAAGTAAAACCAGCTCATCGGCACCTTGTTGCTGATAAAGGCGCGCCAAATCAATCGGGTTGCCTGCGTCTCGAATTCCTTCGAACTGGATACCTTTTACCACCCTTCCATGCTTGATGTCTAAACAAGGAATTATTCTTTTCTTTAACATAACTTTGATAATTCTAACAGACTAATTTTTCTTTCATAAATGGCCTTCCCAACAATTGCACCCTCACAGCCTAGGTCTTTTAAATCTTGTAAATCAGCAACAGAAGAGACACCGCCGCTGGCGATAAGCTTTATGTCGTTGGTGCGCAAGATACTGCGGTAGAGCTGCAGTGAAGCGCCCTTCAACATACCGTCTCTGAGAATATCAGTACAAACGACATATTCAACGCCCTTTTTCACGTAGTCTTTAATAAAGTCGATAGCGGCCACTTCAGTATTCGTAAGCCAACCATCCGTAGCTATCTTTCCCAACTTACAGTCTGCTCCTAAAATAATTTTATCAGAACTGTAGCGGTCTAAACACTCCATAAAAAAAGTAGGGCTATTCACCGCAACAGATCCTAGTGTGATTTGTGAGGCACCGGCTTCGAATGCGATCCGAACATCGTCCGATGATTTTAAGCCTCCCCCAAAGTCAACTTTTAAGTTGGTTTCTTTGGTAATACTTTCTAGCACTCCATGATTCATCACTTGCTTTGACTTTGCACCATCGAGATCTACTAAATGTAAATACTGGATACCATGATCTTCAAATTCTTTAGCCACATCTAAAGGATTTTCTCGATATACTTTCTTAGTACTAAAATCTCCTTTTGTCAGTCGTACACATTTTCCATCAATTATATCTATAGCGGGTATCAGTCTCATAGGGCTAAAAAGTTTTTAATGATTTGAGCGCCAATTTCTGAGGATTTTTCAGGGTGAAATTGGGTCGCATAAAAATTAGATTTTCGCAATGCAGCGCTAAAGGGTATACCGTAGCTACAGCTGGCAATAGTATCCTTGCACAAGACCGCATAATAACTATGTACATAATAAACATCTTGCTCCACCTGCAAATGATCAAAGAGTTTTCCTTGGAAACGGGTGAAAGTATTCCAGCCCATATGAGGAACAATAGCGGGCGGAAGAAAACGTTTTACCTCACAGTCAAATATTCCTAAGCATGCTGTATCCGACTCCTCGGTATGCGTACACATTAGCTGGAGTCCAAGGCAAATACCTAAGACAGGCTGCGTCAACGAAACCAGTAGTTTATCCAATTTTCGTTCTCGTAAATAATGCATGGCAGTGCTCGCTTCACCAACGCCTGGAAATATCACCTTCGCTGCATTGCGCAACTCGGTAGCATCATCGGTAATAATACTTTCATACCCTAGTCGATCTAGCGCATTTTTTACAGAGCGCGTATTTCCAGCGTTGTATTTTAAAATAGCTATCATAATACACCTTTTGTACTGGGTATAGAAAAGTTATTGGTTTTAGAAACGGCCATTCGAATTGCTTTTGCAAATGCTTTAAAAATGGCTTCTATCTTGTGATGTTCATTCTCGCCAGTGGCCGATACATTCAAATTACACTTGGCAGTATCACTAAACGATTTAAAAAAATGCATAAACATTTCAGTTGGCATTTCTCCAATATGCGTTCTATTAAAAGCAGTATCCCAAACCAGCCAAGGACGTCCTCCGAAGTCAATGGCTACCTGTGCTAAGCAATCGTCCATAGGCAATAAAAATCCATATCGCTCTATACCTTTCTTACTTCCGATAGCAGCCCTGAACGCCTCTCCTAGAGCAAGTGCAACATCCTCAATAGTATGGTGTGTATCAATGTGCAAATCGCCTTTTACAGCGATGTCAATATCTATATTTCCATGCTTTGAAAGCTGCTCCAGCATGTGGTCAAAAAATCCAATGCCGGTAGCAATAGTAGACTCCCCATTGCCATCCAAATTAATATTGATTTCTATCTCTGTTTCATTCGTTATTCGCTGAATGCTTGCGCATCTTGGGGTAGATGCTAGATATTGATAAATCTTTTCCCATGATGTAGTCGTAAAGTATTCTTCTTTCGTTTTTTCTCCGATGAATATTCCTTTCGCTCCCAAATTAGAAGCCAGCTTCATATCAGAGAGCCGATCACCGATGACAAATGAGTTTTCTAAATCATAGTCTCCATAAATATACTTAGGCAGAAGGCCTACCTCAGGCTTGCGTGTAGACGCATTATCTGAAGGAAAAGATTTATCAATGAGTACATCCGAAAATACCACCCCTTCGTTTTTGAATGCCTGGATAATTTTATTTTGTGCAGGCCAAAACGTTTCTTCTGGAAAAGAATCTGTGCCTAATCCATCCTGATTGGTCACTATCACTAACTCGTAATCTAACTCCTTTTGAATGCGAGATAGCCACTGGAAAACACCTGGATAAAATATCAGTTTCTCTAGACTATCCAACTGGTAATCTAATGGCGGCTCTATGACCAAGGTGCCATCTCTATCTATAAATAATACTTTCTTCATTCTAAAAATCTTTTAGCGCATTTATCAATAATTTATTTTGAGCTGCTGTGCCTACTGTGATGCGTAAACATTGCGCTAACTGCTTGCTGCGATTACGAATGACAATTCCCAACTTTATCAAGCCTTGAAATACAAGATCTGCATCGAAAAATTTAACAAGTAAAAAATTGGCTTCAGAAGGATATACCTCTTTGACACAGTTTAAATCTTCCAACGCAGATAGCAATAACCTTCGCTGTTCCTTTATTTGGACAATTTCCTGATCCACCTGCTCGATATTTTGAAATACTTTTAATCCGTATTCTTGATTCACCGTGCTAATATTATAAGGTGGTTTTATTTTATTTAATATTGTTATAAGTTCATGGCTAGCAAATGCAAAACCTAATCTCAATCCTGCCGAACCAAGCGCTTTACTCATCGTCTGTAGAATAACCAGGTTTGTAGTACTCGATAGTAATTTTGTTGCAGATGCCGTATCGGAAAAATCTATATAAGCTTCGTCTACGGCTACTATTCCATAAAATTTATCCGCAATTTCTTTAATCATGTCTAAGGCATAAACATTTCCTGTTGGATTATTTGGAGAACATATAAAAAGAATTCCTTTTTTGATAGTGTGCTTTTCAATAAAACTTGGTAGTGGCAACGAAAAATTTTTATTTAATTTCATGCTCACTATGGGTACATTATTGATACCAGCGGTCACCTCATACATTCCATAAGTAGGTGGAAACATATAAACACAATCTTCTTGTGGTTCACAAAATGCTCGAATCAATAAATCAATGGCTTCATCAGACCCGTTCCCAACGAAGACCTGATTAGCATCCAGTCCATTGCGTTTGGCAACTGCTTCTTTTAATTCCTTTTGCTGCGGATCGGGATATCGGTTATAAGCTATATCGTAGGGATTCTCATTGGCGTCTAACCAAATACTTGCCTTGCCAACATATTCAGATCTTGCAGAACTATATGGCATTAGATTTCGAATATTTTCTCTTACTAAATTTTCTATCTTAATCATCTGTAATTGATTTTAAGCGAATACTGACTGCTTTCTTGTGCGCTTCTAGCCCTTCTGCTGCCGCCATAATTTCTATGCTATTTCCTATTTGCTGTAAGCCTTCCGAAGTAATTTCCTGAAAGGTTACTTTCTTCATAAAGCTATCTACCGAAACTCCACTATAGCTCTTTGCATTGCCATTGGTAGGAAGAGTATGATTCGTTCCGCTTGCATAATCCCCCGCACTTTCACAACTGTAACTGCCTAAAAAAACAGAGCCTGCATTTCTCACTTGATCTACGTATTGATTTACATCTTGGACAGCGACTATTAAATGTTCTGGCGCATAAAAGTTGCTAAAATCAAAACAAGCATCCAGATTGTTCAGCAATATTGCTTTACTATTCTCCAAGGCTTTTTGAGCAATAATCGAACGGGGCAAATCCTGTATTTGTTTGTTAATCTCTACCACTGTCCTTTCAATGGTAGAGAAGTCATCACTCAAAAGCAATACTTGACTATCTGCTCCATGTTCTGCTTGTGAAAGCAAATCTGAAGCGATAAAAGCGGGGTTACTCAACTTGTCTGCTATGACTAATAATTCACTTGGGCCAGCAGGCATATCAATTGCGATACCCGAAAGCTGAATAATTTCTTTAGCCTTCGTAACGTATTGATTACCTGGCCCGAATATTTTATACACTTGCGGTATGGTTTCCGTACCGTATCCCATCGCCGCTATCGCCTGTGCGCCCCCTACTTTATATATCCGATTTATTCCTACGAGATTTGCAGTGTATAATATAGCCGGATTTACTTTGCCGTCTTCAGCACATGGTGTGCATAGAACTAACTCCTTGCAACCAGCTAATTTAGCGGGGATTCCCAACATCAATATTGTCGAAAACAAAGGCGCAGTGCCACCAGGGATATACAAGCCTACTTTTTCTATGGCTATATTTTTTCGCCAACACTTCACACCAGGCATCGTTTCTACTATAGGCTCGGGCTTGCATTGGGTAGCATGAAAAGTCGTAATATTTTTCTTTGCCACTCCAATCGCAGTTTTTAAATCCGCAGGGATTGCCGCCACTGCAAGGGCAATTTCATCCGCACTTACTTGTAGGGAAGATAACGCTACTTTATCATATTGCAAGGCAAATTTTCTTAGGGCCTGGTCTCCGTCCAACTTGACCGCATCCAAGATCGTATTGACCGTCTCCGTCAGTTGGGCACTTTCTACAATAGGCCGCTGAGACAAAGTAGCCCAGTCTGATTTTTTTATATTTTTATACACTTTCATTAGACAACCATTTTATCAATTGGAATAATCAAAATATCCTCTGCGCCTGCCACCCGTAACTGATCGATCACTTCCCAGAACATATTTTCCTCTATAACGGAATGCAGTGAGCACCATCCTTTTTTTGCCAGGGGTAAAATGGTAGGGCTTTTAAGAACTGGAAGAATAGCCGAAACTGCTTCGATATTTTCTTGCGCAACATTCATCAATATATATTTCGATTTTTTTGCGCGCTGCACAGCCTGAATTCTGAAGAGCAATCTATCTAAGATGACATTATCATCTGCGGATAACTTTGGAGACCTAATGAGTACAGCTTCGGACTTTAGAATTGTTTCTACCTCTTGTAGACCGTTTTTGAATAATGTACTCCCTGAGCTTACAATATCACATATCCCATCTGCTAAACCTATATTGGGTGCTATTTCTACAGATCCAGAAATCGTATGCACTTCAGCGCTGATATTATTTTGCTTAAGGTAATTTTTAAGTGTATTGGGATAAGAAGTCGCAATTTTTTTTCCTTCAAAAAAAGATAAGGCGTAGTCCTCTATTTCTTTTGGAACAGCTAAGCATAATTTACACTTTGAAAAACCAAGACGTGCTGAAATCTGTACTTGCGTTTTCTTTTCAATTAACAGATTCTCTCCTACAATACCAATATCCGCTACCCCGTCTACTATATATTGTGGTATATCCGAATTGCGCAGGTACAGTAATTCAATCGGAAAATTATCTACCGCGACTTTTAACTGGTCTTTGCCATTATTAATGGACATCCCACAGGCCTTCAATAAATCCAGAGAATCATTGTGAAGTCTACCACTCTTTTGAATGGCAATTTTTAATTTACGCATCTTAGTAATTATAGGTCTGTGTAAATCACTAAGGAGATTGTATAAACAAAAAACCCGTCTGATTTACTCAGACGGGTTTTTTTGAAATATATCTATATTATACACATATCAAATCCAGCTCGCCTGATGGTAAGTATGAAAATGATGATGATGTAGCTTATTTAAATTCATAATTGAGACGCAATATATTTTACATTAAGCATATAAACAAGTTTAATTAAAAAATAGTTAAAATTATTTTCTCGGCTAATCTTTAAAATCATACCGCTCCATCATAAAGCAAATCTTTTTGGACAAGTGCTACGGAGTGGGTGACAGCGGTAGGAATGAAGACTGACTGCTTCGGCAGACAAGCCGAGTGCCGTAGCATAACGACCGCTCCTAAATGCGGATGGATTTAGCGCAGAAGCTATTAGGAGGAGATGGCTCCTTCCCTCCTTAAAAATAGGAATAAGCGTCGAAAAATTAGGGATAGTGCAGTTCCTCTTAGAGCTTAATTAATTTGACAACGCTATGGTCTACTTTTAACAAGTACTGACCAAGAGGAAATTGCGCGAAATCCAGCGCCGCATCCTTTGTGTTGAAAATTCCCGATTTCAATAGAACTCCGTGTACAGAATACAGCGCATAATTTTTAGTGCCTTCCTCTTCAAATTTCAAGTTTACTGTATCCGTGATCGGATTTGGGAAAACGGCTATTTTCTGTTCCAAATTAAGACTGCTTGCCGAGGTAGTATTTCTTAATCCATTAATATCGTATCTGTTGAAAAATCTCCATACTTCGGCGGAGGCATTGATATCGTAGTTGGTACCGCCAAGATCAAAAGCCGAACCAGGCCAAGTGTGTCCGCCGCCAATAATCTTGAATAACTCCGTCTGCACGCCGTCCGTGCCATTGGCATATACGTGATGCTCGACCGTACTCCCATCACTGGTATTCGTATCCTCAATATTCTCGATAGCTGGCTCGGTATCGCAGTCATTAAAGTCTACCCAATAAGCAATAACATCATCAATTCCTTCTGCAAAAGCAGCGCCATCGTATGGCACCGTAGCATCGTTGGTACCATGTATTTCTAACACAGGCATTGGGCGATCTGAGAAACAGGTTTGGGTTAAGTTAGTGGTCATTGATCCAGTTACAGATGCTACAGCCGCGATCCGATCACTCAATTCGCAGGCCAAGAGGTAACTCATAAATCCACCGTTGGACATGCCCGTAGAGTAAACACGATCCATGTTTATAGAATATTCTGCTGCCAAGACATCCAGTAGCGCATTGGTAAATCCAACATCATCGACCGTGCTGCCTCCCCAACCTACATTGAAGTGCGTGGTGTTTGCTTGGTCGCGCGTGCCATCCGGATGCACCACCAAGAATCCTTCCTGATCTGCGATAGGTCTAAAGTCTCCGTAAAATATCTGTTGACTGGCATTACTACCATAGCCATGAAAGTTAAAAACCAAGGGTACTGGGTTTGCTGCATCGTAGCTCGCGGGTACATAAAGTATGTAGCTGCGCTCCAAGTTGTCGTGCATGATCGTAGCCGTTATGGTTTGCTGTGCGACCGTGGTATGCTGAATCGCGAAGAATAGGAGGGTTATGAATAGGAGGATTAGTTTTTTCATGGTCTAAAGGTAAGCATAAGTAGGGAAATAATATGCTTGCTTGCAAGAGCACAGATAAGCTTTTCTCTGGTGCCTCGTTCGCATCATCACTGCTTTGGTATCTTAGGTGGTTAGACGAAAAAGAACAGCCGCTGCTAAAACTCCAACCTATAATCCACCACAGGAAAGAAAGCCAACTGGTGCTGTAGGACACGGTTATTCTTAATCTTGAATTCTATATTTGATACATGTATGGCAGCGATTGAGTTCTACATACCCAACTCTATCAACACCTCATTCCTCCTATTGAATACTTCCATGGGCGCGTTATATCCAAAATAGAAAAATTTATTGCCATGGGTTATCCCTTCAGCAGCCAAAGCGGCTATTAACTTTTGTTTGTATTCCTCAATCTTTTCGTTGTTGGCCCATCCACCAAAGGTGATCGCTGCCAACTTCCTAGCGGGCATTTCTACAAACTCTATATTGGATTGATTTGGAGTTGGTAGCGTTTCTCGGTTGAATTTTTTAGGTACCATAAACATCATCGTCATATCTTTCTCTAGAGACATGGACACTGGTGAAGTCATTGCTATATTCTCTTCTTTATCGTTACCGCCAAATATATATCCTGCCAAAATTCTAAATCCTTTACTTGAAGATTCTTCATATGCATCGCTATCTAACTTCACTGAAGAAAATAAACTCGGCTCGTAGTTCCGTACCTCAAATTTATCGTACTTCTTCTCGACAGTGTACGCATAAGATTCAATATCTTTTTGACTACTCATAAAATATACTTGTACAGCAATAAATGCAATAAGTAATATGCTAAAGATGATTACTATAATTTTCATGTATTTTAAAACAGTGATTTGGTTGATTTGTTTGTTCCGCATGGAGGCAATCAACAAATTTGTTATACTTTTGATTTCATGGAATACTTACATGGGTACACGGAGGAAGAAAGGAATAGACTGACGCAACAGGCAAGCATGTTGCAAGGCATGATATATGAGTATCTGGACTTGAGTGAACATACAAATATGCTGGAGATCGGATGTGGTACTGGTGGTCAATCTAAGATATTGCTGGAGACCTACCCTGCTCTAAAACTTACATCCCTCGATAGAGAAGAGGAACAAATCAAGCAAGCAAATGAAAACATGTCGCTGTATCCCTCCATAAATAATAGAGTGACTTTTGGAGTTGCTGATGCGGAAAAGATTCCTTTTCCAGATAATAGTTTTGACGCTTCATTTATTGTATGGGTTTTAGAGCACGCCTCAGATCCATTGGCAATCTTAAAAGAATCATACGCCAAGCTACAACCTGGAGGCAAAATTTACATCACGGAAGTATATAACCAGTCCTTAAATATTCAACCTGAAGCGCCTTACACTGTGGAATATTGGAGACATTTTAATGAAACGCAATCTGCCTTCGGAGGCAATCCCGATGTAGGTATTGAATTAGGCAGGCTGTTATCCGAAAGTGGATTCCTTAATATCAAAACAAGAAATCTGAATAGGCACTTTGACAAAAGAAATATTGAACAACGGAACGCTATGTTTGATTTTTTCTTAAAATTGATGTTTAGTGCTAAGGGAGGAATGATCACTAGTGGCAGAATTGATGTTGCTTTATGCAAGCAGGTAGAAAACGAATTTGAAAAATTAAAGCAGAATTCGGAATCGATTTTTTATTATTGCCCTATTCAAGCTGTGGGGGAGAAACAATTAATTTGATTGAAAAATTATCGTTGAGTAGAAGCTTGCGATTATAAACGACTAGATTGCTACACACTAATGGCACCTCTATTAACTACAAGGTACTTTTAGTATTTGCTGTACTACGGACTGCTATTGGAAAGATAACATTTTGAATAAGCCCCGTCGCAACTATTTTAATACTAGTTCCATCTGAATATTGCATCTTGTATAAGGGGTATATATACCATGCACTTCCTTAAATCCCAGTTTATGATATAAATTAATAGCAGGTACTAAGATCGTATTACTTTCTAGGTAAACTGATTTCGCTTTCAATTCTCTTGCTTTATTTATCACTGCCTCTCCTAGTAAATACCCAACACCCTGTCCTTGATATAATGGAGACACTGCCATTTTAGCGAGTTCAAAATCATATGGGGAGTCTTTCATTTTTATTAGGGCACAAACACCAGCAGGCTCTTCCGCAGTAATGGCTACGACAATTGCTCCGCCTAATTGTAAGATATATTTCTCTGGATGGTTTAGTGCTTTGTAGTCCGCATCCTCCATTTTGAAATAGTTGTCAATCCATTCTTTGTTTAATGTTTTAAAAGCAAGCTTATACTTTTCCTCATAATCTACAATTTCAAAAGCGCTTGATTTTTTCATTTTTTGAGTTGTTGATATTTATCGTTTATTTCATTGCCAATACCCACATTCTTGGCTGAAAGCAAAATAGAAAAATAAAAAATGATTCGCAAAACTTATTTATGGATTTGAATAATCTACTCTCCAAAATAATAAAGTATGCCATGGCGTGCCGAAAGGCAAAGCAGGTCAAGCGGAGCGCGTCAGAGACAAGAGGTAGAAGTGATATGACGCATTTTTTCTTGCGGAATATAAACGGATGACTCGGTCCCGTCTTGACGTAGGCTCTTGCCAAGTCAAGATCGGGATGGCACATAAATAATAAAGTAAGTGACTCACCGCATGTTGGATACTAGAAATTTGATTAGTAAATCACCGCCCAGTATGCGGATAGTCACTATAAAGTTTGTCAAAAATAAACCCCATTTGTTTTGCTACGATCTTCATCATTTGTTTGTACTAGAGAAATCGTAGTTAAAATATTCATGCATGAAAAATAATAAAAAACATACTGCTCCTACTGCATCTGAGCTTTCGATATTGCAGCTGCTATGGACAAACGGGCCGCTACTGGTGAAGAATGTTCACGGGGCGCTGGATCTGGATAAGCCTGTAGGGATTACCACTGTGCTGAAAACGATGCAGGTGCAGCGGGCACACCCAAATCTACCTTACTAGCCTACGAAAAATGCTCCTAAAAAGCTAGAAATACGGTAGCAAATTGGTAGTGATTGGGGCATTGACTTGTGCGTAAATAATATATTCAATGGACTGTAAGACAGGCACTTTAGTCAAAATAAATGTCGCAAATGACTGATATATCGAAATCCGAACATATGTGCTGCATCGTATGTTTGGGAAGAAATGTTTAATTATCAATTCTTTAAATCAATAACAATTAAAAAAGCACAATTTATGAAATCAATTATTACCCTATGCTTAATTATTATGGGGGCTGTTGGAATCTTATCTGCACAGGTCGTTACCTCAGGTATGGATAATGGCACGCCTGGAACCCTAAGACAGCAAATAGCGCTAGCTGCACCAGGAAGCACGCTTACTTTCGCCGCTACTGTATCTACTGTAAACCTGATGAGCGAAATCACAATCGACAAAAATCTTACTATTACTGGTACAGTCGGCGTCACAACTACTATAGATGCGAATGGCAATAGCCGTGTATTTACGATTACAGATGGTGAAGTAATATTAAATAATATAACGATTATAAATGGTGTCGCCGGTGATGGTGGTGGTATTTTTAACTCTGCTGCATTGACATTAAATGCCTGTGCAGTCACTAGCTGTGTTGCAAATGGAACGCCTGGATCTGGAGGAGGTATATTTAACGGTGCAGGTGGTGTACTAACTGCAACGGGTACTTCTTTTCAAAACAATAGCGCTAACAGAGCAGGTGGAGCTATCGAAGATAACTCTGGTACTGGTCTAGGTATCATACTGACAAATGTCATGATGATTGAAAATAACGCAGGTCTAGCACCTGCTAATGCAGCTCCAGGGAATGGAGGTGGACTGCACATTACGGGACCTGGTGACTCACAGATCACAGACTGTACAGTGATCGGCAATAGATCGGCTGCGGAAGGTGGAGGACTATGGAACGGCGGTGGTACTATGGCGGTAACCACAACTACTGTAAGCAATAATGTAAATCTAGGAGACGGCGCAAATCAAGGGGGCGCGGGTCTATTCAACGCAGGAGGTACGCTGATTGTCGAGAATAGCATGGTCAATAATAACATGACTACTGGGCCATCTACATCTGGTGGTGGTATCCTCAATGATATGGGTGTACTGACCGTACGTAACACGACGCTGAATGGAAATACTTCTATCCGTGCGGGTGGAGCTATCGAAGATAACTCGGCTGCTGGCAATACCCTTACTTTGACCAACGTGTCTATGGCAGATAATGCTACGGGTGGATCTCCTGGTAATGGAGGTGGCCTACACATCACGGGGCCTGGAAATTCTATGATTATGGATTGCAATGTCATCGGTAATAGTGCTGAAGCTGAAGGCGGTGGACTATGGAATGGTACTGGTGTAATGACCGTGTCAGGCTCTATGATAAATAGCAATACTACTGTAGGTATGGGTGCTAACCAAGGGGGTGCTGGTATCTTCAATGCAGGAGGTACTGTAAATATAAATGGTGGTACTGTAAACGGAAATATGACTTCAGGTATGTCTACCTCAGGTGGTGGTATACTCAACGATATGGGTATCCTATCGGTAACCAATACAGAATTGAGTGGCAACTCGTCTATCCGCGCGGGGGGCGCAATCGAGGACAACTCTGCTGCTGGCAATACACTTACTTTGACTAATGTGACGATGAATAATAATACGACATCTTCCGCTCCAGGGAATGGAGGTGGTCTTCACATTACTGGTCCAGGTAACTCTACGATCACAGATTGTACTGTTACGAATAATTCTGCAGCTGCCGAGGGGGGTGGCCTGTGGAATGGTGCTGGTGAGATGACCGTATCAGGCTGTAGCGTCAATGGCAATACTACAGTAGGTGACGGGGCGGACCAAGGTGGTGCTGGTATCTTCAATGCTGGAGGTACGCTAATCGTCATGGGTGGTACTATTAATGATAATATGACTTCTGGTACATCTACTTCTGGTGGTGGTATCCTTAATGATTTGGGTATACTAACCGTAACCAATACGATGATCAGCGGAAACAGCTCTATTCGAGCAGGTGGAGGTATTGAGGATAACTCGGCTGCTGGTAATACGCTTACTTTAACTAATGTAACACTTAACGAAAACAATACAGCATCCTCTCCTGGTAATGGGGGTGGATTGCACATCACAGGTCCTGGTGACTCAATGATAAATGGTTGTACAGTGACTGAAAATACAGCATCTGCTGAAGGAGCGGGACTATGGAACGGTGCAGGTACGATGTCCGTAAGCGGATCTCAAATCAATGATAATATAGTAGCTGGCGATGGCGCGGCACAAGGTGGTGGTGGTATCTTCAATGCTGGTGGTACGCTGATTGTAAGCGACTGCTCGATCAACACAAATATGACTACTGGACCATCTACTTCTGGTGGTGGTATCCTCAACGACTTAGGTACATTGACTGTATCCAATACGGAACTGCGAGGAAATGCTGCTATCCGTGCAGGGGGTGGTATTGAGGATAACTCTGCTATGGGTAGTACTTTGACTTTAACTACAGTAGTGTTAGAAGATAATACTACAGGGGCGTCTCCTGGAAATGGGGGTGGTCTACATATCACTGGTCCTGGAAATTCTACAATCTCTGACTGTAGAGTAGCTGGTAATGCTGCTGCCTCTGAAGGGGGTGGACTATGGAATGGATCTGGTTCGATGACTGTAATGGGATCTATCATTTCTGGAAATACGACGATGGGTGCAGATGCGAATCAAGGGGGCGCAGGTCTATTCAATGCGGGTGGAACTCTACTCGTAGATAGCTGCTCTATCAATACAAATATATCAAGCGGAACGGCTGCATCAGGTGGTGGTATCCTCAACGATATGGGTACACTTACGGTAGTAAATTCACTTATTAGCGACAACACTGCAGTACGTGCAGGAGGAGGTATCGAAGATAACTCTGCTGCGGGCAATATGCTTACTTTGACTGGTGTATCCCTTCTGAATAATTTTGCGGGTTCTTCTCCTGGTAATGGAGGTGGTCTCCATATCACTGGTCCTGGTGACTCTAATATTACCAACTGTCAAGTGATGACCAATACGGCTGCTGCTGAAGGGGGTGGACTATGGAATGGATCTGGTGTGATGACTGTGAATGCTACAAATGTAGAAAGCAATATCGCTACAGGTAACGATGCTGACCATGGCGGAGCTGGTATCTTCAACAACGGTGGTACTTTAAATATTAATGGATCTGAAATTGTAGACAATATGTCTACTGGTACTGCGGGTTCAGGTGGTGGACTATTGAGTACTGCTGGTGAAGTGACGATTGAAAATTCAGTATTCGAAGACAACAGTGCAAATAGAGCAGGTGGTGCAATCGAGTTGATCGATGGAAATCTTACTTTCACTTCTTCTGGTATGTTTGACAACGATGTAAGTGGCACTGCGGGTACGCCAGCTCCTGGTAACGGAGGTGGACTACACATCACGGGGAATAGCGGTACCATTCTTTTGACTGGTTCTTTATTTGAAGGAAACGAGGCCGGTAGAGAAGGAGGTGCACTTTGGAATCAGAGTGGAACTACTATGACTATCACAAATTGTATCATTGATGACAATGCTTCGTTAGGAGAAATGATTACAAACGGTGGAGCAGGTATTTTTAACAATAGCGGTATTCTCGTAGTCAATAATTCTACTATCTCCAATAATGAGGATGAAGGTGCGGCAGCGGCCGGTGGTGGGATACATAACAAAGCAGGTGGTACTGTAACCGTTTTTGCTTCAACCATATCTCGCAATGCATCCGCAAATGGCGGGGGTGTTTACAACGATGGAACTTCAATGTCTATTCTCGCATCTACAGTTGCATTCAACAGTGCGAGCGTCAGTGGAGGCGGTATACAGAATATGACTTTAGGAAATATTAAGAATTCAATCGTATCTAACAATAGTGCTCCAGCAGGTAGTGATCTCGCAGGTGTAAGTCTTAGTTCTATGGGGTACAACTTGATTGGTTCTGATGGTTCGGGAGTTTTCACTAGCAGTACAGGAGATATCGTAGGCGAAGATCCTTTGCTTACCGTAACGCTCAATGGAGATATGGATGACACACCTGTTCACGATTTGCAGATCGGCTCGCCAGCTTTCAATGCAGGTGACCCAGCAGATACTTTCGCAGATCAAAACGGTCAGATGGTATTTGACGGTAGACGAGATATTGGTGCTTCAGAGGCGCAGGATATATTGATCTCGGTAGTGAACTTGTCCAATGCGGAAAGCAATATAGACATCTTCCCAAATCCTACTTCTAGCGAATTGAACATCGAGATTCCAGCAAACTTTGGTCAGAATATTACAATTAGTATTCGCAGTGCGGCTACGGGTGTTTTATTGAGAGACATCGCTACTCAAACTGGTAAGCTATCTATCGATCTTGGTGATTATCCAAGCGGTATGTACTTGATCAAAATGTATTCTGAGAAGTATGCTAATAGCCAGTTGGTAAATAAGATTAAGTAAAGAAATAATTATCCCCCATGTTAATAGTATAATATCGATTTTTAGCAAAAATACATATCATAGGCTCTCATTCACTTCGGTGGATGGGGGTCTTTTTTTGGATATTTTGGGAGTGCCCCATACATCCGCTGAAAAAGCGTATCTCTGGGTCGGGCTTTTCGCGACCTGGTCCCCCGCAGCTACCAAGCACACCTCGCTGGGACTGCCACCTGAAGAACGTCGGCATCGCTACTATCCCTCACTCGGGAGATAACTTAAGAACGCGAATTTATCTATAACTACGAAGTTAACCATTAAGAGATTAAGGCCTTTCATGGCTACTGTAATAGTTGATTTAAATTTCATAATGTTTCAATTTTGCGCATTGCTCAGCGTGTACAAATCATTAAGAAGAAATTAAGCTGCTCTATTCTACTAGATTTTAGAGAATACTTAATGTTCTTAATGTTTAAATACTCATCAAAAGCGACGCAGTTAACCATTAAGGGATTAAGGCCTTTCATAGATACTACCGCTGCTAAACTTAACTCCTTAATGGTTTAAATTTGCACAATGCTCAGCGTGTACAAAACATTAAGAAAAAATTAAGCTGCCTTATTCTGCTGGATTTTAGAGAAGACTTAATGTCCTTAATGTCTAAATACTCATCAAAAGCGACGCAGGTA
>ENA-ORXT01000283-ORXT01000283.1-marine-metagenome-genome-assembly--contig:-NODE-283-length-84962-cov-32.120033_pt1 | contig 84962 bp, 69 predicted proteins | sample MGYA00237868_ERZ511482 | MGnify/ENA metagenome assembly ERZ511482 | reverse complement strand
CGGCTGCCGGTATTTCGCTAGCAGGTGTTTCGGCTCCGGACGCGGGTGCTCCGCTAGCAGGCGTTTCGGCTTCGGGCGCGGGTGCTTCGCTAGCAGGTGTTTCGGCTGCAAGTGTTTCGGCTTCGGGCGCTTCGGCTGCAAGTGTTTCGGCTGCAAGTGTTTCGGCTTCGGGCGCTTCGGCTGCAAGTGTTTCGGCTGCAGGTGTTTCGGCTTTGGGTGGCGCAGTGGGTGCTTCGGTAGCAGGTGTTTCGGCTTCGGGCGCTTCGGCTGCAGGTGTTTCGGCTTCGGGCGCTTCGGTAGCAGGTGTTTCGGCTGCAGGTGTTTCGGCTGCAGGTGTTTCGGCTGCAGGTGTTGTTTGTTCTGGTGGTGCTTCGGCTGCTAATTCTGCTGCCTGGGCTGATTCGGTCGATTCTGGCGTATCTGAAGTAGTCATAAGAGAAGCGGCCTTCTCGCCGCGTGTGGGGCGTGCCCTTGCTCGCGCGTCCCGTGGTCTGGTTGGCTTCAACTGCCCACCGGGTGATGGGCAGCAACTAACTGGACACCTATGGTGCCACCGAATCTCGCAATTGCGAAACCCGTTTCACCAGAACGTTGCCTTGGCAGGCGCCGACTAGCTGCTCGCAAGCTACCGAGATCGGCCATTGTTTGTCGAGCCTGCAGGCGAAAGAATGGCCTCGGATGAGCGTACTTCTAGACGCGTGTCAAGGGCATCGCAGCAAGTTTGGTGATCGAATTGTCCTTGAGATAGTGCTGGTATTTGGACGACTCGCTTGCACACAATGCAGCCCGACCTTCGGTATCGAAGACCACGCCCCAACCATGGGACTTCGTTAGCGGTGAGGCTCGTAGACACGCCCGTCCGGTCGAGAAGTAGTCATCACGAAGCGCTGCGACCTCGTCGTGGGCCAGGGCAATCTGGTCTTGACGCTCGAGCCGAACGTCGAAGAGCACATCTTCCATTGTGTGCTCAAACGGCGCGCCGATCAGCATGTGATACTGCAGCTCAGCGATGGTCTAGCGAGACCCACGGGGCGCAGGCACCTTCGATGTGTCGCCTGCAAAGTCTGGTGCGACCGTGATGAAGGTGTCGTAGTACATATGGCCCATGGTCAGCTCGATTCTGTCCTAGCAGTGTCGCTATGCCAAGACGTCTCGGCCCGCCCATCCTGCCAGCTGCTCAAGGATCGAGGCGTCGGGACCCGGGTCTACAACCGCCGAGAAGGGCACCTCGTCAGACTCTCGACCCTCGGCGGGAACGAACTTGATAGCCACGAGCGCGCCGTGGAGCACGTTGTCGTCGATCGAGAAGTCGCGGCCGGTAGCGGCGGCTAGGTCCCATCCATGTACGGCAAGCTCGGCGGTGTAGGTGTACAACAATGCCGCGCCTGGGAACTCTCCCCAGGGCACTTCGAGCGTCCTTCCCAGAATTGCGGGGTCGCTCCAGGCGGTCATGATGTCGTGTGCGCCGGTGCGAAAGTCTTGTGCCCAGCCGCTGTCGGTGGACTCTTGGCCGACAGTCGACCAGTGCTCGCCGCGGCCGATCACGGCGACACGCCTGACCACCATGACCATGTGCTCGAGTAATTCCTTGACGGTAAAATTAGGGCACGGGGTGACGTTCCCGAGCGTGTCGGCGGTGGTTGTTTCCATCAAGTTGCCCACCGCATCGACCACTTTTGCGAAGCCGAAGCGAGGATCTTCTTCGGTTGGCGCTTCGGGAGCTGCGTTAGTGTTGCCTGCATTGTTTTCGGTCACGGTGTCATCTTTGCGACCTAAAGTGGACAGGTAGTGTCCAGTTTGAATGAAATACTCAAAAGATGCGAGCTGACCGACTGATCTCCGTTCTTCTGCTGTTGCAGCAGAAGGGCCAGGTGACAGCGGCCGAGGTCGCGACCGAACTTGAGATCTCGACCCGCACGGCACGCCGCGACCTCGAAGCGTTGGCGATGAGTGGTGTCCCGCTGTACTCCCAGGCCGGGCGAGGTGGTGGCTGGCGTTTGATCGGCGGCGCCAAGACCGATCTGACCGGACTTTCCTCGAACGAAGCGCGAGCACTCTTCTTGGCGCTCGGACACCAGGGTGCTACCAACCCCATGCTCGAAGCCGCATTGCGCAAGCTGGTCGTTGCCTTGCCCGAGGGTTTCCGCGACGATGCCGTCGCTGCCACCGAGGCGATACGCGTCGATCCAACAGGATGGAGCCAGATCGGGCCTGCCCCGCAACCGATGTTCGTCGATGTCATGAGCGAGGCGGTCATTGCCGGACGTCAAGTCGACATGCGGTACGCAACGCCGGGCAACGAAGCAACTGACCGCACCGTGCACCCGCTAGGCCTGGTCACCAAGCGAGGTATCTGGTATCTCGTGGCCAACACCGACAAAGGCATTCGGACCTTCCGTTTGTCTCGGGTCGAGCGCGTCGATGTGCTCGACGAAGCTGTGGAGCGGCCCGATGATTTCGATCTCGATGCGGCCTGGGAGACGATTGTCACGACGGTCCAGGCACGCTTTGTCGGTATTCAGGTAACGGCGCGAGTCGACGCCACAGTGCTGAAGCCAGTGCGCTACGTGTTCGCGAATCGCCACGAGATCGTTGCCGAATACGAAGACGGCTCAGCCGAGATGACGATACGCGAGACCACGCCCGAATCGCTTGGTGCTCAGCTCGCTGGTTTCGCAGGAGCTATCGAGCTGATCGATCCGCCACCCGAAGTCGAGCATGAGATGAAGCGCATCGCCGCCGAACTCGCCGCCCAATGGCTCAGTTAGCCCACTCCCTCGTCAGGTGCCAGCGAGGGCTTCAACGACGGGGGCGAAGGCGTCCATCTCGGTGCCGTTGATCGACACGAAGCTGATACCCCAGCGTTCGCGCCACCGCCGAATACTCGTGATGCACTCGTCGACGGTCCCGACCAAAGCATGCGGCGACTCGAGCGCCTCGACCGCGGTCATGCCAAGAAGCGGTGCCATCTCGGACGCGACTTGGTGACGATCGTCGGTGATCATCGCCAGATGGATCCGAGTCTGCAACTCAATCGAGTCGATCCGGCTGCCAGCACCGTCGCGAATCCAGGTGAGTTTCTCGTCGGTCTTTGTTGGGGTGGCCGTAGCGCCAGCACGTTCGTCGATCACACCGTGGGTCAGGCCAGGGTTGAACCCGACAATGTCGGCCTTTTCACCAGCAAGCGTGAGCATCTTCTGTTTGCCGCCAGCAAGCATCAGTGGGATGCCGCCGACCTGCACGGGCAGCGGGTCCGACAGCTTGCCGGTGATGTTGTAGAACTCGCTCTGCACATCAACCTCGTCGCCGGCAAGGAGCGCCCGCAAAATGTCCACTGCGTCGGACAGTCGTCGAATGCGCATTCCCGCGCCGTCATAGGTCAGGCCGGCTTGTTCGTAGTCGGCAATCATCCATCCGGCGCCGATGCCGAAGTCCAACCGGCCGCCCGACAACGAGTCGATGGTGGCAAGCTCTTTGGCAAGCACAAGGGGTTCGCGGTAGTCGTTGGCGAGCACCAGCGGAAGCACGCGCAAGGTGGTGGTTGCCATTGCGGCGGCGGTCAGTCCGATCAGTGGTGCGGCCTGATCGTTGAAGTGATCTGGCAGCGAGACAGCTGAATACCCAAGCTCTTCGGCGCGGACCGCGTTGGCCACCAGGTCGGTGGCATCCAAGCCGCCGAGCGATGCACTGAATCGAAAGGGATGCGTCATGGCCCGACTCTACTGAACTGCGATGACAGGACTGGCCGAATTGTGAGCTAGCTCAGGGTCAGGAGTGCGTTTTCGATCAGAGAACGAAAGGCGACCATGCCGGGGCCCTGGAGGTGCGTGCCGTCTTCGATAAAGTAATCGGGGTGCGCCGCGGATGCGCTGTACCAGTCGATCAGGCGGGCCTGGTCGGGGTAGCGGTTCACGTTGTTGATCAACATGGAGTTCACCTCGCCCTCCCATAGGACCGGCGCGTGAATGTTCACGAACAGCACCAGGCGGGTGCCCTGCAACGAGTTCATCACACCATCGAACATTTGAGTAGTGAAGTTGCCGTTGTTGCCGAGATGGATGATCACGACATCGTTTGCGAAACCTTGAGCGCGCATGGCTCGTAGCTCGCTCTCGAGTTCCCACCACTGACGGCCGAGGCGCCCGTCGACGGTGACCCGAGGCGAGATGCGGTACAACTGTCCTTGTGCGCCCTGGATGACCGAGTCGCCAACGATGTGGATCTGCGAACTTGAGATGTCGAACGGAGCTGAGAGCGGTGGGGGCGGCGGCAATGGCGGCTGGGTTGGCGTCGGGACGGGCGTGGGCGTGAGTTTGATGAGATCTCCGGGGTCAAAGTTGCCGTCGATCATGACCGCTGGTTGTGAGCCGTCGAGTTCTGTGGTTGGCGTAGGCGTGGGGGTGACCACCGGCGACGGGGTAACCGGTGCGCTGATAGGCAGGCCGCTGGTCGGGTCGACGGCATCGCTGACGGGATCACCAGCGTTGGAAGGCAACCCCGTTGCGTCGCTGCTTTCGAGTGGCGGCGCCAATCGCTCGGCCGACGCAACGGCGATTGTGTCGTCGTTGCCCCGGTCGATAGTCGGGATCGCAATCGCGACCGACGCAGTGGCGATCACGAGACCAAGCGCGCCGAGGGTGGCCGCCGTGATGCCTCGGGGCGTGGTCAGGCTGCGCAACGAGGTCACAAAACGCCGCTGGCGAATGGGCACTTCGATCAGGCGATACGACAGCTCGACCAGGACAATAGTGATTGCGAGTCGCGCGCCGAGCAGAACATAGCCGTCGATGTCGACATCGAGCCGAGGTCGGGTGAGCTGAAACACCGGCCAGTGCCACAGGTACAGCCCATAGGACCGGGTGCCGATCCACAACATCACAGGGTTGCCGAGCATCCAACCGAGGCGGCTTCCTGGCACCGACACTGCGGCAATGACCACAACGGTGGCTGCAGACAGGGCAAGGAAACCACCGTGATACAAGCGGGTGTAGGAGCCCCACTCGATGACGCGATCAGTGAACCCGTAGTTCATCAGCACGACCAAGGCCAGCGCAGCCAGGCCAAGCATGTCGCTGGCCCAGCCAACACTGCGCACCCGCAGTGCAGCAATGGTTCGGCCCGGTCGCCACGGTTGCCACACGGTGGCTAAGGCGGCGCCGATGAGCAGTGCCGCCGCTCGTGCGTCGGTGCGGAAGTACACGCTGGTGACATCGCCATACTGCGGGATCCGGTCAAAGAGCAGCCACAGAAGAGCGGTGGACCCGGCAACCCCGGCCACAGTGAGGGCCAAGAGCGCCTTGTGTCCGCCAAATCGAAGGACACCCAGCACGATGAGCGGCCAGATCACATAAAACTGTTCTTCGATCGCAAGTGACCACAGGTGACGAAACAGCGACGGTCGGCCAGCGGCTTCGAAATAAGACTCGTCGGTTGCGATCAGGAGCCAGTTGCTCACGTAGAAGACGGCGCCGAGAATCTCGGCTCGGATCTTGTCGAATGCGTCGGTTGCAAACAATGCGGCGAGTGCCATGGTGCCGATGAGGAAGCCATAGAGCGCCGGCAGCAGCCGCCGGGCTCGCCGAATCCAGAAGCTCTTAAGGTCGATAGTGGTGCTGGTCTCATGCTCGCGGAGCAGCAGGGCAGTGATCAAGAAGCCCGAGATCACGAAGAACATTTCGACGCCGAGGAAGCCGCCTTGGGGTTTGAGAAACGAGGCGACGCCGGTGAGATCCTGGCCGTGATACAGCACGACCGCCGTTACGGCGATCGCGCGAAGTCCGTCGAGCCCCGGCATGTATGGCAGCGAGGACCGCGTTGGGGTGGTCTGTTGACCTTTTTGGGGGAGAGACACGAGGAACAGAAGGACTTTGGCCGGAAGAGGTTGACGCTCGGGCTGGTGCTCGGGAACGGGATCGCCGATGTCAACAGTAGATGGCTGACATCACCAACCTGGGTCACCCTGTGTTGCAATCCAGTTGCTATGTGGCTTCTGCCTGTGGGCAAGCAGCGTCGGTGAGTCGGGTGTGGCCCACGTTGCTGCGGTCAAGTGCGCTGGCCTTGAGATTGGTGCCACATTGCGCCGAGAATGTCAGTGCATCGTTCTATGTTGGAGCGGTGACCGATTCGCTCGACGACTTCGACCGACGTGCGACCACGTTCGGCGACTTCACCTACGACGTTTTCGTCGTCGGGCAAGGCCCTGCGATCGTCGTGCTGCCCGAAAGTTCAGGGATCACGCCCGATGTTGCCGACTTCGCTCGCCGAGTCATCGTGCTCGACCATTTCCGCCAGAAGCTCCAGAATTGATGATTGATGAGTATTGAAATCCTCGATGGATTGAATCCCGATCAAGAAGAAGCCGTGCTGCACGGCTCGGGCCCGCTGTTAGTTGTTGCGGGCGCGGGTTCAGGCAAGACCCGAGTGCTCACCCACCGGATTGCGCGACTTATTCAAGAAGAGGGCGTTTCGCCATTTGCGATTCTTGCGATCACCTTCACCAACAAGGCCGCAACCGAGATGCGCACTCGAGTCGAAGGTCTAATCGGGTCGGTAGCCCAACGCATGTGGGTGTCCACCTTTCACTCGGCCTGCGTGAGGATCCTGCGCCGCGAAGCTGCTGCGATTGGGTACCCGTCGTCGTTCACGATCTATGACCATGCCGATGCCGTGCGGCTGACGAGTTATGTGCTTCGTGATCTCAACATCGACTCCAAGCGGAACCCGCCCCGTTCGGTGCACTCAGCGATCAGCGCTGCCAAAAACGAGGGCAAGTCCGTGGCCGAGTTCATGGACCAAGCCGGGTCCACCCACGAGCGGCGCATCGGCCAAGTGTTCGAAGAATACCAACGCCGGCTCAAAGCGGCCGGCGCCATGGATTTCGACGATCTGCTCAGCGTCACGGTGCAGCTGTTCAAGTCGCACCCCGCGGTGCTCGAAACATGGCAGCGGCGGTTCGAGTACATCTTGGTCGACGAATATCAGGACACGAACCCGGTGCAGAACGAACTTGTGCTTTTGCTTGCGAGCGCCGCAGGAAACGTGTGCGTGGTCGGAGATGCCGATCAGTCGATCTACCGCTTCCGCAAAGCCGATATACGCAACATCCTCGAGTTCGAAAAGGCCTTCCCGCAGGCAACCACGGTCGTGCTCGAGCAGAACTACCGCTCAAGTCAGAACATCCTCGATGCTGCCAATGCGGTCATCGACCACAATCCCGATCGGGCACCGAAGAAGCTCTGGACCGAGCAAGGACCGGGCGAGAAGATTGTTCGCTACCACGCCGAAGACGAAGTCGACGAAGCGACCTGGGTGTCGAACCGGCTGTCACTACTGCACAGTCGTGAGCACTACCGCTGGGGCGAGATGGCGGTTTTTTACCGCACGAACGCGCAGTCCCGGGTGCTCGAAGAACGTCTCATGCGCAACGGCATTCCTTACAAGGTGGTTGGCGGCACGCGGTTCTATGACCGCAAAGAAATTAAAGACGCGATGGCCTATCTCAAAGCGGTCATCAACCCGACCGACGAGGTCAGCGTCAAACGAGTCCTGAACACGCCTCGCCGTGGTGTGGGTGATGGATCGATCGCCAAGCTTGATCTGTGGGCCGCTCAACACGGTCTGACCTTTATCGAAGCGCTCAAGCGCGCCCCTGAAGCCGGGGTCAAGGGCAAGGCGATCACCGGCATCGAGAAGTTCCTCAATTTGCTTCTGACCGCCGAGGATCAGCTGGCCGAGGGACCGGCCGATGTGCTCGATCACATGCTCGACGTCTCGGGTTACCGTGCCGCTCTCGAAGCTGAGCGCAGCGTCGAGGCCGACGGCAGGCTCGAGAACCTGGGCGAGCTCTTGGGCGCAGCGCAGGACTTTGGCGACGTCGACGAGTTCCTCGAACAAGTGGCGCTGGTGGCCGACACCGACGCGCTCGAAGGCGAAGAAGACGCCTCGGTCATCTTGATGACCATGCACTCGGCCAAGGGGCTCGAGTACCCCGTGGTGTTCGTGATCGGCATGGAAGACGGCATCTTCCCGCACATGCGCAGTATCGGCGACCCCGACGAGCTCGAAGAAGAACGCCGGTTGGCCTATGTCGGTATCACTCGCGCCGAGCAGCGGCTGCATCTGACTCATGCTGCGTCGCGCAATCTCTACGGTTCGAATCAATACAACCCGCCGAGCCGGTTCCTCGACGAGATCCCCGTCGAACTCGTCGACGAAGAAGAGTCCACCGCTGCTCGTCGGCGCAGCAGCTCGCGCCGCGGCCAAGACCGTTGGGATGCGACCCGCGAGTGGAAGGTCGACCAGGCCATACGCGCTGGTCGTAGTGCGCCTCGTGAGTCGCTCGGCACCGGCATTGCAGCCCCCGTTGCTGCGAGCCGCAAATCCACCGGCGCGCACGAGATCGGGCTGCGAGTCGGCGACGACGTCAAGCACTCCACATGGGGCGAAGGCGTCATCATCTTGATCGAAGGTCAAGGCGAAAAGGCCGAGGCCGTTGTGCGATTCCCCTCGGTCGGCGAGAAGCGAGTCCTGCTCTCGTGGACCCCACTCGAAAAGATCGCATAGAAGACTTGTCGGGGCGATGGTCGGTGTTAGGCGGCGAGGCCGCGGGACCAGGCGGCGAAGAGTTCGGCGTAGTGGCCGTTGGCGGTCACAAGCTCGTCGTGGGGGCCGAGCTCGACGAGGCGTCCAGCGGCGATTACGCCGACCCGGTCGCATCGCTCCGATGTCGACAACCGGTGCGCGATCACGATGACCGTGCGGCCTTGCATCAGCGATTCCATGGCAGATTCGACGATGGCTTCGGTACCCGGGTCGACGCTCGATGTGGCTTCGTCGAGGATCAGGACTCGCGGATCGACGAGTGCAGCGCGCGCCAGCGACACGAGTTGCTTCTCTCCCGCCGATAGTCGGCTGCCGCGCTCTTGGACTTCGGTATCGAGCCCCTGTGGGAGGCGCTCGAACACCTCGAGTACCCCAATTCGGTTGAGCGCGACCCGGATGTCGTCGTCGGTGGCCTCGGGTCGGGCGAGCCGCACGTTGTCGGCGACGGTGCCCGCAAACAAGAAGCCTTCTTGAGGCACCACGACGATGTGGCGGCGTAACGAGTCAACGGCGGCGTCGCGCAGGTTCATGCCGCCGATCGTGATGGTCCCTGCGGTCGGGTCATAGAAGCGAGCAACGAGTTTGGCCACGGTGGATTTGCCTGCGCCGGTCGGCCCGACAAAGGCAATTCGTTCACCTTCGGCGATGGACAGATCGAGGTCGGTGAGCACCGGCTCGCCAGGGGCGTACTCGAACGAAACATCGGTCAGTTCAATCGCGCCGCTGGCGGGCAATGCCGGGGCATCGGCGCGGGAGTCGATGGCCAGTGGCTCGTCGAGCAGGCCGTACAACTTGTGGAGCGAGGCCGTGGCAGATTGCAACATGTTGAACAGCTGGCTGAGTTGCTGCATGGGATTGAACATCGTCTGCAGAATCAAGATGAACGCCGCAACTGTGCCGAGGGTGGCCCGGCCGTCGCTGACCATCCAGCCGCCGACGCCCAACGCAAGCGCCGTGCTGAGTGCACCTGCCATTTCGACGACCGGCAGATACCAGGCCCCGATCTTCACCGACCGCATGTGTGACTGGTACAGCGCTTGGTTCGTGTCGGCGAAACGATCGGCTTCGATGTCCTCGCGGGCGAAGGCCTGCACAACCCGCACACCGCTGATGCCTTCTTGCAGGCTCGACAAGGTGGTGCCGATGCGATCTCGAACCGCTAGATAGGCACGGTTAGATTCGCGGTGAAACTTGACGCTTGCTGCGGCAACGAACGGCATCGTCATCAGCGAGATGACCAGCAGCAATGGGTCGAGGAGAAGCAGCGTAAAGAACGACGTGGTCAGCAGCAGCGACGCGGTGACAAACATGCGCAGTCCAAGCTGCACCAGCACTTGCAGCGAGTCGATGTCTGACGTCATGCGAGACACCAGTACACCGGCGTTCTCACGATCGAAGAACGCCATCGACTGGCGAAGCATGCGGTTGAAGACTCGAATGCGCAGGTCGCGCAAGAACCTCTCGCCTACGGTTGCGAGCGCTGCGATCGCCAGACGAAACGATCCGTAGGCCAGAACCGCGACGACGACGTAGGCAACAATGGACTGATTGAGCACGCTTCGATCACCAACGGTGAGACCATCGTCGATTGCACGCCGCACCAGCAGCGGTCCGGCCAAGCTCGTGAGCGAGAACACCACCAGCAGCGCCACCGCGATCAAACCACGTACCTTGTACGGCCGCACCATGCGCATGGTGCGCCGAAGCACACCGCGTGTCGCCCTGCGATCGAGCTTGTCGGCCTCGTCGGTACCACCGGCCATCCACATCCCCATCAGCTATCCGCCAGGTTGAGGTCGGCGGCGAGGACTACGCGGTAACGGTCATTGGTTTCGAGCAGGCCGGTATGGGTGCCCTCGGCGACGATTACGCCATTGTCTATCAGCACGACCCGGTCGGCCAACGCAATCGTTGCTGGTCGGTGGGCGATCACGATCGTGGTGCGCGATTGCATTGCTTCGCCGAGCGCATCGCGGATCTCGTGTTCCTTGGTCGGGTCGACCGCCGAGGTCGCATCGTCGAGAATCAGCACCCGGGGATCGGCCAGGATGGCCCGCGCGATCGACAGGCGCTGGCGTTGGCCACCTGACAGCGAGAGACCGCGTTCGCCCACGGTCGTGTTGTAACCCGCAGGTAGCGCAGCGATGAACTCATCGGCACCGGAGAGGCGGGCGGCACGATGGACGTCGGCCTCGACTGCGTTCGGATTCGCAAACGCGATGTTCTCGAAGATGCTTGCCTGGAACAGAAACGTTTCCTCAAACACGATGCCAACTTCGCCTCGCAACGCTTGGGGCTCGAGATCTCGTACGTCGACGCCGTCGAGCAATATGGACCCGCCGTCGGTGTCATAGAAGCGCGGCAGCAGGCTGGCCAGTGTTGTCTTGCCAGAGCCGGTTGGTCCGACGAGAGCGACCGATTCGCCCGCCTCGATGGTGAGTGTGACGCCTCGTAGCACCGGCTCAGATTCGTGGCCGGGGTATGCGAAATGCACGTCGACAAACTCGACGCGACCTTGGGCGTCGAGCGTCGGCAGCTGCGACGGATGCTCGGGCGCCACGATCTGCGGCGCCACCGCAAAGAGTTGGCTGATACGGATGCCGGCTGCTGCGGCTCGTTGCGCATTCGCAACAGTCATGCCCATGCTGCGCAGCGGTTGGATCAACAACATCACGTATATGTTGAAGCTGATGAGCGTGCCGATCGTCATGTCGTTGTTCAAAACGAGGTGGCCGCCGTAGGCCAGCACCGCGATCAGCCCGATGTTCGGCGCGATCTCCATAGCTGGCAGATAGCGAGAGCGAACCATGGATGTGGTTAGCGACTCGACCCGTAGGTCTTCGGCTTCGACCCGCAACGCTTCGGCCCGCACTCCTTCGGCACCAAAGCCTTTGACGACTCGAACGCCCGCCACGGTCTCTTCGACCACCGTGGCGAGTTCGGCTGACTCGCGTTGTACACCCATGATCGCGGGATGGAGTTTTTGGGCGAAGCGGCGCCCCAGCAGGTTGACCAGCGGCAATGGTGCGAGCGCCACCAGCGCCAATAGTGGCTGCGTGACCAGCATGATCACAACGGCGCCGGTAACCAAAACGAGCTGGCCCGTCGTAATGGGGATCATCGTGATGACATCTTGAAAATTCTGGAGATCGGTATTGGTGCGACTCATCAGATCGCCGGTTGCGTTGGCGTCGTGGAACGAGAAATGGAGACGCTGAGTATGGGCGAACAGACGATCACGAAGCTTGGCCTCGATGAATCGACCGTTGCGGAACGCAACGTAGCGTCGCAGGCCGAGGCAGATCGATGACAGCAACCCAGCGGCAGCGATCAGCACTGCCCACAACAGGATCGAGCCTCCCTGCTCGATACCTCGATCAATGCCCTGTTGAATAAGAAGGGGAACTGCGACCCGGCCGAGCGACCAGCCAATCGCCACTACTTGGCCATAGAAGATGAACCGGCGCTCTTCTTTGATCGATTGCCAAAGTAGCTGCCAGCCAGTTCGGGCCGACATGGGATCGGCGCCTTCGTTCGCAGCTCGGGTCAGATTTTCGGTCTCGACGCTTGCAACTGCAGTCAGCGCGATCAACTCCAGAGGTCGGTCAACCAACCTACTGTTCGACTCCCGCCATGCCGCGAGATTTCCTCGTTGACTTGGCCCGTCTCGGCTGGCATCGGCACACCTATCCGCTCGCCCCTGTTGGCTGGCTTACGCGGTTGGGCGTAGCCAGTGTCCGTCGGCGTCGAAATGCAGGTCGGTGAGTTCGCCGGCCGCAACCTCGATGTCGATGCGAAGTGCAACCGCAACCTTCTGGTAGTTCCACTTCATGACGTCGAGCGTGAGTTCGATGATCTGGTCATCGCTGAAGTAGTGGCGCAATGTGTGGCAGAGGGCATCGTCGATGTCTGTTGGCTGCGACATCAACGCGTCGGCTAGCTGCAGCGCTGCCTTGTGCGATTCAGCCAAATCAGAGTCGCGGTGCGACGCGACCTTGGCCGCCATGGTTTCGTCGAGTCCCTGCTGGCGAGCAACTGCTCCCCGAACGCTCAGTCACGTGTGGCAGTCGTGATAGTTCGCACAGCGCAGCCGCACCAGTTCGGTGGTGATCGGGTCGACCTGGTCGAGGCACACGACCGCTGCCTGCCACTCGCTCAGCGCTGCGGTCAAGTGCTTGTCTCCATGACGGCCTGGAGCAATTCGACCCGTGCACGGCGCCAGTTCTGTGGCTGCCCGCCTGGGACTTGTACTGGCCCGGTCGCGTCCCCAGTCCGCGAGATGGCCGCTGGCACTCAGCGGCTCCGGTTCTGCGGTCAGAAGCAGGCCAAGCCGTCTCCATGCGAGTTCAAGGCGAAGGCGCTGTTCGACCACGAGCAACGAGTGGATGAAGTTCATGAGGCCGTCGTCGCCCAGGATCTCGCGAACCCTGGCCACGGTCTGGTCACTCATCGAGGCGACATCGATCACCCATTGCTCGACGAAGGCGGTAATTGCGGCGTCAGGCTCTGTCGTTGCGGTGTCGGGCTCCGCCAGGGGCAGATTAGCCTGCAGAAGCTGTGCGACCCGACACGCAGCCTGTTCGAGAAACACCGTCCGGTCGCTGCAAGCGAAGGCGGTTTCCAGGGCGGCGATCACTCGCCTTCGGTCGCCAAGAACAGTTGAGAGGTCCTCGGGGGCCAGCGCGCGAACTGCCGCAGTCATCGGCAGCGGACCCGCAATGGACAGGGCGGCAAGAGTGCTAACTGCATGGAAGAACCCTACCTTGCGCACCTGCTGGAGCACGAAGCGGTGGCGCTGCGGTCCCGTACGTCGGGCTCTTTGCACTGCAACCGGCGATCTCGGACGAGTGCCGGTTGCCGACAACGATGACCTCGTGCAGTAGCGCGACCACGATCGCAAATGAGAAGCTTGGTGTACAGGCGGGGTACACCAAGCTCCTCATTTGGTTTTAGGAAGTGGTTTCGGCAATGTCGATGCGGGTCCAGGCGCCCACGTAGAGCGTGGTGCCGGGCTCGATCGGCAGCGCAACCCCCGGCTCGATCGCGTCGTCAGCTGCGACGGTCAGAAATGTGCCGTTGGTCGAGCCGAGGTCGGTGACCGTCCACGTGGTGTCCGGGCTGCGTTCGAGTATCGCATGGCGCGAAGACACCGCAGGATCGTCGGTGAGAGCCCGCACATCGATCTCGGGAAAGATCCCGCGACTGGTGCTCTGGCGACCGATCAGAATGCGGATCCCGGGCAACGGCACCACCTGCTCGGCTGGCAGGGGCTCGGGCAACGTCAAGCCGGCGTCGCCGGCGGTGGCGCCGAAGAATGCCGGGTCGACGTTGATCCGAACGTGCATTGGCGGCGCTTCCGCAGCAGCGGATTCGGCGTCGGCTCCGGGCGTTGTCGAACCCTCTGGTAAAGAGCCGCTGGCGAAGTCGTAGCCGCAGCTCTCACAGAACATATCGTGTTCGTGGCGACCAACACCGCAGTTGTCACACGTTGGGCCCGAACTGCTCGAAGCCACAGCAGCCACCGCCGGCGCAGCGGCTGGTGCGTGGTCGGGCGACGAGGCGACTTCGGCGGCTGGTGCAGTGCTGGCACTCGGGCCCCCGAGCAACTCGCCGCAGGTTGAGCAGTAGTCGGCCCAGGTGGACTCATGCCCGTTCGGACATGTCGTCGCTGTCACGACCCTTTGCCCACCCGCACGGTGCGGGTTGATCGCACATCGAGCGCCATCGCGTCGGCGTCTGCGACTTCTTTGCGCAGTCGCACGGTGCCGGTCTTGGGGTCATCGACGTCAACGACCTTCTGCAACAGTCGCACCGAGTCGACATTTCCGGTTTCGTGGGCCAGCTGTACTGCTCGGCCGAGCTTCATGGTCGCCGTGTCATCGTCGCCCGAGGCTCGAGCAGCGAGGCCGTCGTGGATGGCATCGGCGAGCTCGGCCTGACCGGTGTAGTGCGCGACCTCGCGGTTGATACGGGTCGACAAGTTCTCATCGTTGGTCCAGACCGCTCGTACCAGTGCGATCGGTTCGGCCTCGCCGTTGATCGCTAACATGACGCGGGCTCCCAGCCGTTCGTCGCCTACGTTTCCAGCGGGGATGCGCACTCGCAGGTGATAGTCGCGGCTTTCGTCGCCGCCCCAAGCACCGAGCGGGAAGTCGTCGGTGAGCGCATCGACCGGAACCGCCTTGGGAGTCAGGTCATCGATGTTGGGTGAGACTTGCTTGAGAAACTCAATGGTCGCACCCTTTGGGCTCCACAGGCGTAGCGCGACGTCGGCGACTTGCTTCCCCATGGCGCTCGCAATCAAGCGCTCGAACTCGGCCTCCATGTCGTCGGGGTGGGGAATGATGTCGACCGTGCCCAGAAGCGCGTTGGCGATACGGCGCATCTCGTCGATGTTCCAATCGACGCCGAGGCCACGACAGTCACACTGGAACAGGCCAATGCATGCGTCGATCGACGCTTGCAGGACATGGTCTAACTCGTGCTGATTCTTGCCGTCGGTCAACAAGATGCTGTGGCGGATGAGATCAGGGCGAGTGGCAAAGATGCCAGCGGCCATTCGTAACCACGTGCCGATGGCGGTGCCACCGTCGGCCCGCATTCGATTGACGACCTTCTTCGCCTCGTTGCGAGTCGATGCACTCGAGGTCTCGGTCCCTGAGCGAGGGAACAGCTGGGTTGCTTGATCAGTGCCAGCGATAATGGCAAACTCGACGCCTTCGGCCAGCGTGTCGATCGCGACGGCGGTCGCGGCCTTGGCAGCTCGAACCTTGCGGCCCCCGTCTTCGTTCATAGAACCCGACATGTCGACGATGATCACTTCGAGTAGACCTTGCGACGGCCCGGTCGCCGCCCCATCGGCCGACTTGACCGTGATGACGGCGTCGACGGTGTCGCCGCCAGACGGCAGGTATTCGTTCTGGAAGACCTGTGCGGTGAAATCAGCCATGGTTACTCCTGATGTGAGGGCGATGCGGAATCTGCAGCATTGATTGTGGCAGCGGCTTCCGCGTTCGGTAGCGGTTCGTTGGACGAGGGGTCAGTGGTGGGGCGAAGGGCTGCGATTGCGACGGTGATATTGTCGTGGCCGCCCTGTTCATTGGCAAATGCCACCAGACGTTCGGCCCGAGCGAGCGCCGTCTCGTCGGCGGCGCCACGGTGCACAACGTCGTACAGTTCGGTTTCGGTGGGTGCATAGTTCCACAAGCCGTCGGAACACACCAGCAACAGACCGGGTAGCTCGACCCTCATGGAGATCTGCTCCGGGGTCACATCTTGGCTGTCAGCACCGAGCCATCGGGTGATCGAATGAGCTCGTGGGTCAGCGTCGATCGTCGCTTGATCGAGTTCGCCGAGATCGGTTTGTTCGATCGCCCACGAATGGTCGCGAGTGAGTTCGGTAGCCGAGCCGTTTGCCAGCCAGTAGGCGCGGCTGTCGCCAAGCCATCCAAGGTTGATGGTTGCGTTCGCACCGTCGATATCGGCGACAACACTGACCATGGTGCACGACGGAGGTTCGGCCGCGCCGCGAGTGGTCACGCCCACGATCTCGACCTGCGCAGCCTTGGCGGCGTCGAGGATCGCCTGCTCTATTGCTGCGGGGCGCGCCGTCGCGATGAGATCGATGATGGCACGAACGGCGTTCTGCGATGCGTGTTGCGAGTGAGCGGTCGATGACACGCCGTCGCAAACCACCATGGCCACGCCAGCCGCGCGGGGTGCAACTGCGCCCGCATCTTCGTTGGTGCGATGCACGCGACCGCGATCGCTGACGACTGCGAACCAGCCGTGATCCGCAACCACGTGATCGTCGGGCGCAGGCTGCTTGGTGCCACAGACCTGGCACCATCCGTCGTCGGTGACCTCGACGGCGGGTGCTGCACACGAGACGCAAGGTTGTTTCGGCGCGGCAGCGACTGCGTCGAGATCAGAGCCACAAGCTTCGCACCAATTCGCGTCGCCAGGACTCGATTCGCCGCACGTGGAACACGTGCGCTCTTCGACCGCAGCGTCGGTCACACAAGGCTCTTTGCTCGGACGGCATTGGCCATGTCGATCAGCCGGATTCGTTCGTCGCGGTCGGTCGCCAGGCGTCCGAGTTCTCGATACGTTCTCTCGAGTTGGCGGCGCACACCAGGTGCGGTCAGAGGCTCTCCGAATACTGAGATGTTCTCGTCGCTTGCGATGCTGCCCGAGGTCAGCCCGCCCAATGCTTGGTCCAGAATCTGCACGCTGATCTCGGCTCGTTCGATCGTGTCGAGTTGCACATCTTCGAGCACCTTCACCGCTGACACGACGTCGGCCTGCGACGGTGATGCCCCTTCGATGGGTTGCACATAGGCGCGAGCGGCCGCAATGCGAGCATCGAAGTAGCCGGCGGAGCTTGGCGGCACGCTTTGGTATGCAGCCACCGCCCCGGTGCGGTCTCGACTTGCGGCCCGGCATCGCGCCAATCCGAAGGCGGCGGTGACATAGGTCGGGTCGACGGCGATGACCGATTGATACAAACTCGCTGCCCGCTCGAACTCGCCAGCCATTTCTGCAGTCAGCGCCACGGCCAACTTGGGGGCGATCTCACCAGGAACCTGAGTCCACACCTGGCTGAACTTCTCGGCGGCTACATCGGGCCGATTGGTCACGATGGCCTGAATGCCTTCGATCCAACGAATACGCCAGTCCCAAGGGTCGACGCTGGCCAAGCTGTCGAGGACGGGCTTGGGATCACGATTCGCCTGCACTGCGGTGATGGCCGACACGAATGCCGTCTCGTGCGTCCACGGCACCTGCTGGTCGTTGACGGCTTGACTGAGCTGCATGTGCGCAAGCTCGGGTTCGTCGTCGGCCAGGCCCAACAAAAAGCTGGCGGCCGGGTCCGAAGCGTTGACTCGCGGCACCGGCAAGGAGCGCCAGTTGGGTTTGTCGGCGGCTCGGTTGTCGTCGACGAGCAGTTGGGTCAGTTGGTCGCCGCCGAACAATGTGCTTGGGGTGGGCTTGGGTTCGCCGGTGGTGATCGCAACGATCTCGCGGAGCACACCCACAAGCTGGCTGCGCATTTCCTCGGCGGTCTGGAAGCGATCATCGGGATGATGCGCCGTTGCCTTCAGCAAGAAGCGATGGAACGACTCGTAGTGCGCCAGCACCGGCAGCTCGCTCGCTGGTGGGATGTCATAGAGGTAGTTGCCCTGATGAAACGAGAACGGCAGGCTCAGCACGGCGAGGGTGCGGCCAACAGTGTAGAGATCAGACGGAATCGACGGGCCAGCCGAGGCGACCTCGGCCGCCTGGAAACCTTGGGTGCCGAAGATCGCCGCGTCGGGGTCATCGCTGCGCATCACGCCGCCGACGTCGATCAGCACAACATCATTGGCCGACGCCATGATGTTGGCGGGTTTGAGGTCGTTGTACACCAGCCCCTGATCGTGGAGATAGCCAATCGCAGGCAACACGCCGATGACGTAGGAGATTGCATCGGTCAGCGCCATGCGCGCCATGACGTCGCCAGTTTCTTTGCGCAGCGATTTCAGCTTGGAGTTCAGCGACGCGCCGCCCACGAACTCCATCACGATGTAGCCCGCCCCACCCCAGGTCACAAAGTTGTAGATATTGACGATGTTGCCATGGTTGATCTGGGCCAAGAACTGCCGCTCGGCAACCGCCGACGCGATGGCGTCGGCGTCGTTTTCGTTGAGCAGTCCCTTGAGCACGACCCAGCGATCCGACACCGCTTTGTCTTTGCCGAGATAGATCCACCCCATGCCGCCGTGGGCCAGCGGACCGAGAATCTCGTATTGGTTGGCGACCAAGTCGCCGGGCTCGAGCGCAGGTGCGTTCGATTGGAAGTTGAACGGTGTGCGACACGTGCCGCAGAAGCCTTGGCTACGTCCCGGCTGGCCATCGCGGCCCCGGCCGACCGGATTGTCGCAATTGCGGCAGAAGCGTTCTTCTTCGGGAACCTCGTCGATGACGGATTGAATCTTGTCGGCCGACATCAGCGCCTGCGACGGGTCGCCCTCGGGTGTCGGGGCCACTGCGACAAGCCCAAGCCCGAGCCCCAGGCTCTCAGATGCCGAGCGGCGGGTTGCTGCGGTGCGGCGGGCTGCGCTCGAGGCAACGGCGGACGTCACCTGGTTCGAAAGACGTGGTGCCGACGGCGCCGCGATCGAGATGGCGGTGGGCGGCGGTCCTGTCTGCGAGCTGGCCGCCGACGGGATACTCGCCGCGCTGGGAGCGGTGGCGGCGGTGCCGCAGGTGTTGCAGTAGCCATCGCCCAAGAAGGTGCCGCCACATCCGGGTTCGGTGCAGACGTTGCCGACAAGCGAAATGTTGGTCGGCTTCGCCGATGACGGAGGGGCAGGAGCAAACGTGCCACCAGTAGTCGCCGAGGCCGAAACTTCAGCTGGCTTGTGCGCAGTGCCGCAAGTGTCGCAATAGCCGTCGCTGAGAACCGAGCCGCCGCAGCCGCTCACGGTGCACTGTGTCATGTTGCCGCCAATCGAGCGCCGAAATCGTTGACGAGCTGTTCGGCTCGCGCAAGGTCGGTCGGTGAGGTGAAGAGTTCGTTGTGCGCCTCGGCGCTCATATCTCGAAGCACGGGATCCTCGCTGTAACCGGTTGCCGCCATTTTGGCGCGAAACGCGGCCAGCCGGCCTCGTAGTTCATCACGTTTCCTGAGTGGCATGCCATTTGCGCGAACGACGCCGCTCAGTTGGTCACGAAACCGCGAGGCAGTCATGGACCACGTATCGAGCTGCTGGCGCACGTGTTGCCATGGCGCCGACAGCGACAAGATCGGATCGAGCCGCGACGCCAAGCCACTTGGACCATCGATTGCGTCGGCGCTGGGCGCTATGCGCAGACCAACCGGACGGGCAATCTTGACTATTGCCTCGGCCCGATGGCGCGATGCCTGCTCGATAAGATTTCGGCACTCGTCGAGAAGATCAGATGCGGCGGCGATGTCGCCGGTGAGCTGATCGTGGCTCGACCGAGCTGCAGCAATCACCGCAGAAGCCGCGTGGATGGCGTCGTCGAATGTTTCACGGCTGTCCGGCGGGATCGACAACGGATCGGTCAGTGAGAGCTCTCGTACGCGAGCGATGGTCTGTTCGATGCGATCGAGTTCGACGACCGTGAGCCCGAGCGTTTGAGACTCGGTTCGCAACCGTTTGACTGTGCCTTCGGCCGAGTTCAAGCGAGGCAGTACCGATCGAAGCACGGTTTCTGCATGGCTTACCACATCGCGCACCGGTTCATATAAGTCACTCATGTGGCTGATGAGATCGTCGATCGACATCCGCTCCTGACGGCTGGCGCCACCGGTAAGCCCTCGTTCGCCCAGTGGAACGTTCTCGGTGGTGACAACCACAGAGTCGGTGCTGAGCTGCGATGCAAGAGCGAGCCGATCGGAGTTGTTGATCCGACTGCCAGTGCCGCGAAGCCGCCGGGCCGAGTCGAGCGCTGAGCTCAACAACGTGAAGAGCTCCCATAGACCTGGGTCTGCTTCGGTCACCGTCTTCAGTGCGCGAGCGGTGGCACCCGTCAGCACGTCGGTCATCAGCAGCTGATAGACGGCGTGCTGTTCGAGCTCTTGCAGGTTCGCCCCGATGCGATGTTCTGCCGCCGTGTACTGCTGAAGTCGCATATCGATCTCACGCGTCTCCACTTCACAGAACTCTATGGGCAATCAAGGCAAAGCGCAGCGAGCACAAGAATGCTGGTAATACTGTCGGGGTGGCAGTAGAGGCGAAAGTGGCGGCACCCTCCAGCAACCAGCAGTCGAACACAACGAACCGCAGCTGGGTGAGAGCAATCTCGAGGCGACTTGGCGGCAGCTCGACGCCGGATCGGCTTCGACGGTTGGCGATCGCAACCGTGCTCGTCATTGTGGCGGCGGGGATCACGGCTTGGTTTCTGACCGATCGGCTCGTCAGCGAAACGAACGAGGTGTCCTCGAGTACCGGCGAAGTACTGATCGCCACCCAGCAAGTGCGGGCCAGCTTTGCCGAAGCAGACACTGCGTCGGTATCGGTGCACTTGGCAGGTGCCGACGGCAATCGTGAGCAACGTCGGCTGTACGAACAGGCAATGGATCGTGCAACCAGTTCGCTCGAGCGGGTCGCCCGACTCGTTGGCGACGACGAGATCTCCCACGATGCACTGCAAGACATTGCGGGCAACGCCACCGACTATGCCGGTCTGATCGACGCGGCGCGCCTCGCAAGCATCCAAGAGCTGGCGACCGCCGACGACATGCTCGGCGAGGCCACGACGGTCAATCGCGATGCGATCAGCCCACAGGTGCAGACCATTGCTGATCGCGCCCGGGTGCGTTTCGACTCCCAGACCCAGACACCGTGGTACCTGATCGCGATCATTGCATTAGTCGTTGCCTTGGTCGTGCTGGTGCTGGTGCAAGTTCGACTCAATCGTCAGTTCCGCCGGGTTATCAATGTCCCGCTCGCGCTCGCCACCGTTGCGCTGATCGTGCTGATCGGTATGGCCGGACAAGGGTTCGGGGCCCAACAATCTGCGTTTAACAGCGCCGAAGAAGAGGCCTTCGACGCCATCCAGGTCAGTGAGCAGATCCAGCAGCTTGCCTACCGCCACCGCGCTCTCGGCACATCGTCGGTGCTCGGCGGCGCCGATGTGACCGACGAACTCGCTCCGCTCGAAGGCTTGTTGGTCGGCGACAATGGGCTGTTCGCACAAGCACGGCAGGAGTCGAGCTCGGACCGCGAGCGAGCCGCTGCAACCGAGATCTCCGATCGCTGGGACGCCTATGTGTTCGAAAGCTCCCAGGCCCAGGTTGCGCTGGTCGCAGGCGATACCGAGCGTGCCGAACAGATCGCTCAGGGTGCAGCCAATTCGTCCTTCAACGGTTTCAACGCGTCAGTCGAAGCCGCTCTACTCGACAATCGCGAACAGTTCCTCAACCAACTTCAGACAGCCTCGGATTCGCTTCGATGGCTGCGAGCAGTGATTCTGATCGGATCGCTGTTGGCCGCAATGCTCACCTGGTGGGGCTTTGGGCAACGAATCGGAGAGTACCGATGAACCGCCGCCTGAGTAGACGTTCCTTTTTAGCTGGCACGGCAGCTTCGGCCGCGATGGCTGGCCTGGGCGCCTGTGGCGGTGGAGGGCTCGCCAGCGAGCCGGTCTCGACCGATGGAACGCTTCGAGTCCTGAACTGGCCCGAGTACATCGACCCTGATCTTGTGTCTCAGGTCGCGCAACAACTTGGCGTCGATGTCGGCTATGAGCCTTTGTGGGAGGACAACTACGGCGGCCAGGACTTGTTCGGTCCGCAGTGGGATGTCGTCATGCCAACAAACTGGTTGGCAGCGCAGTACATCGAGCAGGGAAGCGTGCAGCGGCTGCCGGTCGAGTTCATTCCCAACCACAAGAACATCGATCCGGTCTTCTTAACCAATGATTGGGATCGCGGCGCTCGTTTCCACATGCCGTGGCAGTCCGGCATCACCGGCATCGCCTACAACCCCGAGCTCACGGGGCGCGAGTTGACGTCGGTCTCGGACCTGTTCGCCCCCGACCTCAGAGGTCGCGTTGGCATGATTGGTGAAATGCGCGAGGCGATCGGTCTGGTCATGTTGGCCAACGGCGATGACCCTGCGCGTCCGACTCTCGGCCAAGCCGAACGGGCATATCAGCAAATCCTCGACGCCGACGCCCAGGGCCAGTTCGAGTCGTGGGTGTTCGATGGCTTCACCGACAAACTCAAGTCAGGAGAGGTTGCGGCATCGATGGCATGGTCGGGCAACACGGTGACCCTGCAAGCCGAACGTCCCGATCTGAAGTTCGTCATCCCCGAAGAGGGCGCCATTCAGTGGTTCGACACCATGGTGATTCCGGCCGGGGCGAGTAACGCCCGAGGCGCAGCGGAATGGATGAACACGTTCTATGACCCGGCGGTCGCCGCCATCAACACCCAATTTGTGCAGTACATCTCGCCGGTGCTCGGCGTGCAAGACGAACTTCGCTCGCTCGGCGCCTCGGCGCGAGAGCTCGCCAACAACCCGCTGTTGTTCCCCGACGAGGAGACTCGTCGCCGGCTCTTCATATGGGGTGGCCTCGAGTCGACCGCCGACGAGCAGGATCTCGACGACCGGTTCGCGGGTCTGCTCCCCGAGTAGCTCTACCAGAACAGGAACCTGATGCACGAACACGACGAGACGATCGCGGCGCTTGCTGATCAGGTCATCACGTTTGCGAGAGAGCGCACCAAGCTGCATCCGATTCCGCTTGGTGCCCCGCGAACCGCTGACGAACTCTCGGCCGATTGCGGCGAGACCGTGACCGCCGACGGCATCGGCGGCGCCGAGGCTATGCGGCTCTTTGCCGACGTATTACACCCCGCATCGCTGTCGGTCGACTACGAGCGCTATCTCTCGTTTGTGCCGGCCGCGCCCACCGAAGCCGCCGTGCTGTTTGATCTCGTTGTCGGCGCCAGTTCCATCTATGGCGGCTCATGGCTCGAAGGTGCCGGGGCGGTGTGGGCCGAGAACGAGGCGCTCGACTGGATTCGTCAGCTGACCTCGATGCCCGAAGGCAGCGGTGGCGTCTTTGTGCCTGGGGGCACTATGGGCAATCTGTCGGCCATGGTCGCCGCTCGAGACGACGCCGCCCATCGCCAAGGCGGCCGACCGGATCGTTGGGCCTTTATTGCGTCGAAGCAAACCCACTCGTCGGTCGAGTCGATGGCGGCAGTGATGGATGCCGACGTCATCAAAGTCGATGTCGACGACGACTATCGACTGACCGGAGCCGAAGTCGCAGCCGCCCTCGACGAGCACGGCGACCGGGTCGCTGCCGTCATCACGACCGCAGGTACAACCAACCTGGGCATTATTGATGACCTACAGGGCATCGGCCAGGTCTGTCGAGAACGCAACGTGTGGATGCATGTCGACGGCGCGTATGGGGGAGCAGCGTTGGCGTCGCCTCGAAGCCAGGCGTTGTTCGACGGCATCGAGCACGCCGACAGTTTCATCGTCGACCCCCACAAATGGCTGTTTGCCCCATTCGACTGTTGTGCGCTCCTGTATCGGGACCCCGACGCGGCTCGGCGTTCCCACGCTCAGCACGCGGGTTATCTGGCGTTCCTCGACGCATGGGGTGATTGGAACCCAAGCGACTTTGCGGTGCATCTCACTCGCCGTAGTCGCGGCCTGCCCTTCTGGTTCTCGCTTGCCGTGCACGGCACGCAGGCCTACGCGAACGCCATCGATATCACTATGGATCTCGCCGTGTACGCGGCGCAGCAGGTCGATGCCGCCGAACACCTGACGCTCGTCATGGATCCGGTGCTGTCGGTTGTGGTCTTTGAGCGCAACGACTGGACCGCTCAGCAGTATCAGGATTGGAGCGAGACGGTCATGCACGAAGGCACCGCATTCGTGGTGCCATCTCGCCATGATGGCAAACCCGTGTACCGCTTCTGTTTCGTGAATCCCCGCACCACCCACGAAGACATCGACACCATCATCAAACGCATGACCTACCTGACCTAGCCGCGTGCACCCGCGGGGTCAGACCCAGCTGTGCACGCGGCCTCGCGCAGTGAGCTGAAAAAGTTCGACGACTGAGCCGCTGAAGAACCTGTTCGGGCCCGACATGGTGCATCGAGCCGCCAGGTCAATCTCGGCGGCGCACAGGGACTTCGATGTCGGGGCTTCACCCGGCGTCACAATCGACGGCGCCTGGTCCGGCACGGCTCGCGCTCCGGTCAAGCCGGGTTCCGGGGACCGGCCTACTCGGCGGTCCAGGAACGCCACGTTGTTGGTCGGATGACGATCACGGCGCCGCGGGGACGGAGATCTCGATACTGTCGATATTTCGCAGCAAGCTGATCTAGGGCCGTCTCATAGGCGGCGCCTTCGGTGATGACCTCGGCCGGCCCGTCGGCGCGCACCCACCACAGCTGCGACCAGTCGTCCTCGTAGTGATCGACCACCATGGACACCGCCGGATGTTCGGCGATGTTTGCGAGCCGCTTGAGCGCCAGGGTCGACTTGACCTTGCCATCGATTGCGGTCACGATTGTGTCGTCGAGCACAGCGAAGCAGCACGGCACCACATGCGGTGCACGTTCGGCGGTCACCGTGGCAAGGTGTGCGATTGGCGACGCCGCGAATCGCCGCCGGGCGTTATTGGCGTCTATGAGTTCATCCAAACGAAGCTGGTGCCATCGCCGAGTGGCGGGAAGGTGACTTGGCGTTTCTCGAGGAAGCTGGCGATGCCTTCTTGCACGTCGGTGCCCGCCAGCGATTCGCGCATGAGCTCTTCGGCATGCTCCGTGGCATCGTGGACTGACAACGCTGGTTCATTGGTGACTTGGTGCTTGACCGTGGCCATCGAAGCGGGGGAGACGTTGGCGGCGAGATCTGCGGCGTAGTCCAACACGTGTGGCATCAGATCGTCGGCGGTGAGCGCACCGTTGATGATGCCAAGTTCGGCCGCCTCGGTGCCGCGAACGACGCGGGCCGACAACAGCAGGTCGAGTGCAACTTGGCGGCCAGCTATCGCATTCAGCAGCCAGGCCATGCCGTATTCGCCGATCAGACCGCGGCGTGAGAATGCCGTCGTGAACTTAGCGGTGTCGACGGCGAACCGCAGATCGCATTGCAAGGCATAGGCCATGCCGACGCCAGCGCATGCGCCGTTGATGGCAGCGATCATGGGCTTGCGGATATCAAGGGGAGTGGTTCGGGCAATCTCGTTATTGGGCAGCGAGTGGTCCTCGGGCCCGGCCCGGTGAGCCAGGTCGGCACCGGGGCAGAACGCACGGCCAGCACCGGTGACCACGATCACTCGCACGGCGGCGTCGGCTTCGGCCTGACGCAACCGAGTGAAGTACGCAACCTCCATGTTGCCGGTCATGCCGTTCATGGAGTCGGGTCGATTGAACGTCAGCGTAGCGATGCCGTCGCCGACGTCGTAGGTACACAGGTCTTCTTCAGCCATCCCCGAACGATACGCGGTGACCTGGGCAACGCAAAGATCGCAGCGGTGGAGCGCGAACCGAGGAACAGTGCGGGCAGCCGAGGACTGGCGTCAAACGTCTTCCGTAGCGCGGAAGTCGATGGAGATGCGGCCGTCTTCGATCTCGACCGGGTATGACGGTTGGCCGTCGCCAGTCGCAGCGACCACGGTGCCGTCGCAGGTGTCTTGGAAGACTTCGGCGTCGAAGTTCCACTCGAGCTGACATTCGTCGGGCTGGCCGGGCCGGATCAAGTCGAAGGCGTACCAGCCGACCTCGTCGTCGTCGCCTAAGTGCTGCAAGATGATGTTCTGGCGACCACCGATCAGGTCTGCGTACTTGATCGGACCTCGGGTGCGGATCTCTTCGGCAATGATGTCGATCCGGCCAGCTTCGAACGTGTCGTCGCCAAGCGCAATTTCGACCGCACCCCGATCGGTGAACCACAACACGAGCAGCAAGAAGCCAACTGCAGCGCCGACTGCCGCCACACCGAGAGTTACGGCTTTGACCGTTTGTCTGGGGTCTCGTTGTTCGACAGGCACGTTCTTTACCTCAGGGCTGCACTGGTGGGGGCGGTCGCGCTCTAGTATCACCTCGGCGCCTCTCCAGACCACCTCGGGGTCGTGCTTTTCTCCAAACCCTCGGCAAAGGAGCTGTTGGTGGATCTGTTCGAGTATCAGGGCAAACAATTTTTCGCTCAGTACGGCATGCCTATTTCGGCTGGTGAAGTTGCCTTCACCGTCGACGAAGCGCTGGCAGCTGCCGAGCGTCTAGGCACCCCCGTAATGGTCAAGTCGCAAGTGCTGACCGGCGGTCGAGGCAAGCTCGGCGGCATCAAGTTCGCGGCCGACATGGATGCGGTGCGCGAGCATTCGACCAACATCTTGGGTCTCGACATCAAGGGCCATATTGTCGAACGACTGTGGATCGAGAAGGCCTCGGATATCGCCGAGGAGTACTACATGAGCTTCACGCTCGACCGTGCGGCCAAGAAGCACCTCGGCATGCTGAGTGCCGAAGGCGGCATGGACATCGAAGAAGTTGCCGCCTCGACGCCTGACAAGATCAGCAAGATCTGGGTTGACCCGGTCGATGGACTCACCGACGAGATCGCAGCACAGTGGGTCGATGGTGCGAACCTGAACCCCGACGCGCGCGACGGTGCGATTGCGATCGCCAAACAGCTGTACACGAGCTACACCGAGGGCGACGCCGATCTCGTCGAGATCAATCCGCTGATCCTCACCCCCGAGGGCAAAGTGCACGTGCTCGACTCCAAAGTCACTCTCGACGGCAACGCCGAGTTCCGTCACCCCGACTACGCCCAGTACGACGAAACCCAGACTCGCGACGAGCGCGAAGAAGCCGCGCACGCCAAGGGCTTGCAGTATGTGGGTCTCGAAGGTTCGGTTGGAGTGATCGCCAACGGCGCCGGGCTGGCCATGAGCACCCTTGATGTGATCAACCAGGTCGGTGGCAAACCAGCCAACTTCCTCGACATCGGCGGCGGCGCGAACGCCGACGTGATGTCAGGTGCCCTCGAGGTCATCAACGATGACAAGAACGTTAAGGCCATCTTCATCAACATCTTCGGCGGCATCACCCGAGGCGAAGAAGTCGCCAACGGCATCCTCGAAGCGATGAAACGAGTCAAGATCGACTCGCCAATCGTGATTCGTCTCGACGGCACGAACGCCGAAGAGGGCCGGGCCATTCTGGCCCCAGAACTCAATGACATGTTGATGATGGAAACAACGATGCTCGACGCAGCCCGCAGGGCCACCGAGCTCGCCGCAGGCTGAGAGGGATAGCACAATGGCAATTTTCGTAGACGAGAACACCAAGGTCATCTACCAGGGCCTGACCGGACGACAGGGCAGCTACTACGGCGGCCTCAACGCCGAATATGGCACCCAGGTGGTTGCCGGCACTCATCCCAAGAAGGCCGGCACCGACGTAAACGGTGTGCCTATTTATGCATCGGTCGCCGAGGCGGTCGAAGCCACCGGCGCAACCGCGAGCTGCATCTTCATTCCGGCGCCAGGTGTCAAAGACGCGGTGATGGAAGCCGCCGAAGGTGGCATCACGTTCATCGTGGCCATCACCGAGGGCGTGCCTGCTCATGACGAAGCATGGTTCTTCAACAAGCTCAAGCGTGATCATCCCGACGTACAGCTGCTGGGTCCGAACTGCCCCGGCATCATCAGCCCCGGCAAGTGCAACATCGGCATCACTGCCGGCCACATTGCCAAACCGGGCGGTCCGGTCGGCATCGTGAGCCGCTCCGGCACGCTGACCTATCAGGCGCTTTATGAGCTGCAGCAAAAAGACATTGGTGTTACTACCTGTGTTGGTATTGGTGGCGACCCTGTTCCCGGAACGAGTTTCATCGACTGCCTGGCTGCGTTCGAAGAGGATCCTGAGACCAAGGCGATCATGATGATCGGCGAGATCGGCGGCTCAGCCGAAGAAGAGGCTGCCGAGTTCATCAAGAACAACGTGACCAAGCCGGTGTCGAGCTACGTCGCTGGTGTGACTGCGCCTCCGGGCAAGAAGATGGGCCACGCTGGCGCCATTGTGTCTGGCGGCAAGGGCACAGCTGACGCCAAGATGGAAGCGCTGCGCGACGCTGGCGTCAAGGTTGGACTGAACCCAACCGAGGCGGGCGAGCTGATGGCTGAGATCGTAGCTGGCCTTTAAGAAACTTATTTCTCTTTTGCTGGTAGTAGCGGTGCCCACGGGGGCACTGTTGCTACTGGCAAAATTGAAACAGACTGAAACTGACAGTCAGGACTTTCGACAGTGTCGTTTAGTGGGTATTTAGCCACCGAGGGCAGCCGTTCTGCTGCATTATGTGGCTTTCCAGCCACGCAGCGTGTGTGTATGGTTGTCACGTGACACGGCCGATCCATATTGCGTCTGCGACGCGTTCTTCAGCCTCCAGGGCCACACGGAACTACGCCCGCATTGCTGAACAGACCTGGATCTGGTCGGTAGTCGGGTACACGGTCCTGCGGTTCTTCATTGCCTGGGGCGCTTTTTCTGACCATGGCGTCAATGTCTGGATCTTCGGGCTTCTCGACGTCGGCACCGCCTGGCCATATGCCAAGGCAGTCGCCGCAGTCTGCACCCGAGCAGCAGACAGCGAATGGAAGAAGCTGCCGCTGCCGCTCGCAGTCGCAATCTCGTCGTTCGGTGCACCGTATGCCTACCTGTGGTTTGCTGCGGGCGAGATGCCAGCCGGCATGCGGGTTGCGATGATTGGTTGCGTGACGGTGCTCTTGGCCGCCGCGACACTTGGCGTGCTCGGTCGGGTTCGAAAGATCCGACGCGAAGCAGCCGAGGCGGTCGTCGATTTGACCAGCCAAGCCAACGCCGTGCAAGACCAAGCCAACGCCGTGCAAGACCAAGCCAACGCCGTGCAAGACCAAGCCAACGCCGTGCAAGACGAAGTCAACGCCGTGCAAGACGAAGCCAACGCCGTGCAAGATCAAGTCAACGCCGTGCAAGGCGACGTGATCGTGCTCGCATCGGTTGACCCAGCTCAGCCGGGAGACAAGCTCGACCTTTCTGGCCCGCCCCAGAACGTCGAGCTGCTGATCGATCTGACAGGCGACGAAGCCGCTGTGCGCCGGGCTGTCACCAGCCGCTAGCCCACAACATCTGCGCTCGTCACGCCCTGTCGCTGATCGGCCTACTAGGTTCGCATCTGCACATCGAACATTCGCGAAGGATCTGTCGTGCGAGCTTTGCTATCGGTAAGTGACAAAACCGGACTCGTGGCCTTTGCCCAGGGTCTGGCCGAACTCGGCTACGACCTCGTCAGCAGCGGCGGTACCCAAGCGGCTCTCACCGATGCAGGGCTCGACGCCCGCAAGGTCAGCGAGGTCACGGGCGCCGACGAGATGCTCGACGGTCGGGTCAAAACCTTGCACCCGGTTATTCACGGCGGCATCTTGGCCAACCGCCACGAACCGTCGCACATGAAGCAACTCGCCGATCGAGACATCGTCCCGATTGACTTGGTCGTGGCCAACCTTTATCCCTTTGTTGCTGCGCCGGGCATCGAGAACATCGACATTGGCGGTCCGACCATGGTGCGAAGCGCAGCCAAGAACCATGCGTCTGTCACTGTCGTGGTCGACCCTACGGACTACCCGGCGGTGCTCGAGTCATTGCGCAACGGCGATCTCGACGCCTCGGCACGTCGAGGGCTTGCTCGCAAAGCGTTCGCGCACACGGCCGCATACGATGCCGCCATCACCTCCTGGCTCGACGAAACCGACCCAGGCAGCGTGCTCGGCGAGGGCGAAAATCCGCCGTTGCCTGCCTCGCTGCATCTGAGCCTGGACCGGGTCCACGACCTGCGATACGGCGAGAACCCGCATCAACAGGGCGCCCGATATCGCTTCACGCACGCCAGCGGTTGGTGGGATCAGGCCGTCATTCATCAGGGCAAAGAAATGTCGTATCTCAACGTCTACGACACCGAGGCTGCGTGGAACCTGGTCAATAGCTTGGACGCCGATGGGCCAGCAGCGGTCGTCATAAAGCATGCAAACCCGTGTGGCGCAGCACTCGGCGCAACGATTGAAGAGGCCTACGCCCGAGCCCATGCTGGAGACACCGTGTCCGCCTTTGGTGGCATCGTGGCCACCAACCGCCCCATCAATGCTGCCTTGGCCAACGAGCTCTTGCCGGTCTTTACCGAGGTCGTCGTTGCACCGAGCTTCGAGCCCGAGGCACTCGAAATTCTGGCAGCCAAGAAGAATCTGCGATTGGTCGAAGCCGGAGATGGTGCCTGGTCGCCCCACCCTCTCACCATGCGATCGATCGCAGGCGGGATGCTGGTGCAACATGATGACCGTCTGCAGCCCGATACCGCAGAGTGGCGCTGTGTCACGGACCGAGACCCAACTCCTCAAGAACTCACCGACCTGATATTCGCGTGGAAGGTCGCAGCTCGCGTCACCAGCAACACGATCGTGTTGGTCAAAGACGGTCAAGCGGTCGGCATCGGCGCCGGACAACAAAACCGGCGAGATGCGGGTCAAATTGCAGCATTGAAGGCGGCTGGCCGAGCTCAGGGTGGCGCGTGCGCAAGCGACGCATTCTTCCCGTTCCGCGACGGACTCGACGCGGCTGCTTCCGCCGGAGCGACGGCAGTGGTGCAGCCCGGCGGATCCATTCGCGACGACGAGGTCATCGAAGCAGCCAACGAGCAGGGCATGGCCATGATGTTCACGGGCCGCCGACATTTCAAGCACTAGGCGCGCCGCCCTGGACCGATCAAGCACCGACGCGATGCACCGCTAGCACGGCGTGGGCTGAGCGGGTAGCGTCTCTGGCGATGACTGAAGAGCGTGAAGATCTGACCTTCGAGGTATACGGCACGGCGGTGCGAGCGCTGGCCCAACAGGTTGCCGACGACGGCTACCGGCCTGACATGATTTTGGCTATAGCGCGCGGTGGGCTCTTTGTGGCTGGCTCGCTCGGCTACGCCCTAGGCGTCAAGAATCTCTACGTGATGAACGTCGAGTTCTATACCGGCGTCGACGAGCGGCTCGACGTCCCCGTGATGCTGCCGCCGTATGTCGATTTCGTCGAAACCGATGGTGCGCGCATCCTGGTTGCCGACGACGTCGCCGACACTGGCCACACATTGGAGTATGTGCGGGCGTTCTGCGAGGGCAAAGTAGCCGAGGTGCGGACCGCGGTGGTCTACGAAAAGCCGCAGTCCATCGTCAAGTGCGACTACGTGTGGAAGCGCACCGACAAGTGGATCGAATTTCCGTGGTCAAAGGAGCCACCACTCGCCCAAGGCCAAACAACAGCACTCGATGCCTAACGGGGTAGTCCGTCTTTTTGCTGGCGCAAAAGTCTGGTTTCTGGCCTGCGCATCTACGGCCCCGGACCGCTTCGCTGCCCGCTGTGCTAGCTGTTGGTGTTGGGCTTGGCGAGAGGCGGCTGGCTTGCCGTAACTGTTGGCGCTCTAGCTCGGGCAGCGTTTCGGCGAGGTACGGGTCGAGAGGCGTTCGTCCCTGACCGCTTTGGCTATCTATCCGTTTTCGCGCAGCCAGGCTTGGAGTTGGGCGGCGAGTTCGTCGCCTGAAGGGATCAGATCAGCCGAGTTGTCGATATGGCGCTCAAGACGAGCAACGTACTCGCGCATCTCGTCGTCGCTGTCGACGGCGGCGTCGACTTTGGTCCGCCACTCGAGTGCCGCTGCGTTGAAGTCAGCATGACCGGTCTGGATTCCCGTCACGAGTTCGAGGCGGGCGAGCAGCGAGCGAGTGGCCTCGGCGTTGGGCGCCTGGGTCACATAGTGCGGCACCGAGACGCGAAGCGAGATCACGGCGAGGCCGATCTCGTGCAAGTGCACGTGCAGCGCTCCAACGAGGCCGGTCGGTCCTTGGTAGCTCGGACGGCCCAGTCCTAACTGGGCCGCTAGCTCGGGGTCGCTTGCTGATCCCACCACACCGAGCGCCCGGGTGTGCGGAGCCTGCCCGGCCATTGCACCGAGCGTCACGACGAGTCGAGCGCCACTTTTCTGGGCAATATGGCCAACCGCCTCGGCAAAGGTGCGCCATCGCAGGTGAGGCTCGATGCCGGCAATGGTGAGGACTGAGCCAACAGGCCCGTCGAGTGTGAGTTCGTAGGCATCGTTCGCAGGCCAGGTGAGTGTGCGCGTGCCAGAGACATCGAGCGAAACCGTGGGGCGTTGCTGGGTGAAGTCGTAAAAGACCTCGGGATCGATGGCTGCGACCTTGATTTTAGACATTGCATTGGCGTTGATGTGCGCAACTGCGTCGGTGGCTGCGCCTGCGATATCGAAGAGCCCTTCGAGCGCCATTACGAGGATTGGGGCATTGGCCGACGAATCGGCTTCCCATTGCACATGGTCCATTACGGCAAGTTTGTCACGCGAGAGTCGGTTGGTGTTTGCGCGCGCACCGGAACCTGATTGCGGGGCTGGTGTGGCCCCAGATGCTTGTGTTTAAGCGGTGTCGTGTGCCTGATTCGCTGTACGCAGGCGCTCGAACGTGTCGGGTTGGGCATGCCAGAATGGTAGGTGGGCGGTGCTGTTCGAGCAGTGACCAACAACGAGAATCACTGTGGTGCCACGTTCGGACCCCTCGGAGGTTCTACGATCACTACGTGGCTTCGATGTTTGACACGATTGCTGACATGCTACGCGGATCGGCACCCGATGATCTCGCGCATGCACTCGGCACCGATCGCACCCAGACCCGACGGGCGATGGAGATTGGCCTGCCTGCGCTGATCACCGGTTTACGAGACAAGACGCTCGAACCTGGTGGTGCGCAAAACCTGGCCTCGATGCTTGATGAACCAAGCGCCGCCGTCCCGTCAGATCTCGATGCTTATCTGGGAGCGGGTGACCCTTCTCAGGGCGCAGCCATGCTCGATGTTGCATTTGGCGACCGGGGTGAGCCCGCGCTCGGTGCGCTGAGCTCTGCGTCGGGTTTGAGTACTCGGTTGCTCGCCCAGGTCATGTCGGTGCTTGCACCGCTGGCCACGGGAACCGTCGCTGCGGTTGCTGATCGCAGTCCCGAAGGATTGCGCTCGTACCTGTCCGCAGCGGTCGAGGATCTCGAGGGCAAAGGTTTCGGTCGTGTCGTTGAACTGGTCAGTCCCGGTGGGGGAGTGCTCGCCGAGGCGATCGCCACTGCCGACGCCACCGACGGCGCAACGCTGGTCATCCCCGACGTCGACAAGGGCGCCGAACTTGACATCGTCGACGAACTCGAGTTCGACGATCTCGACATCGATGGACCGCCGATGGTCGACCTCGATATGGACATCGACGACGGTGCCACGGTCGTCGAAGGTGCGTTTCCTGATGCCCCGGATGTCGTGGTAGTTCCCGATGGCCTCGATCTCGACGTAGGTGGCGAAACGATCGAAATCGGCGATGCGATGCCTTCATTCGACGCCGAGGTCGCCAGCGTGGCGCCTGCCGGTGTCCCGATAGCAAGCGCGTCCGCCACCACCCCTGGCGGCGTGGCAATCGCGCCACCAGCAGCGCCTGTTCAGGCTGACCCGCTGGTCAGTATCGATCAACCCGAGCTCGAGGGCGATGGCCTTTCGAACATGGGCTGGCTCTGGTGGATCATCGGAGCCTTGCTCGGCATCGGTATCTTGTTCTACGCCTTCACCCAGTGCGGCGGAAGCGACGACCCGGTCGAAGGTGCTGACACCGACCTCACCAACAGCACGGTCGAAGCCGTCACACCAACACCTGATGTGGTGATGATTGCTCGCCAAGAAGCGGTCGATGCCGTACTGGTGAACTATCCGGGAGTCAGCGCCGAGATCGTGGGCGATGTCGCAGTACTCACCGGTTCGGTCGGCACGCAAACCGAACTTGCCGAGCTCGACGCTGCGGTGCGGCTTGTAAACCCAGGTGTCAACCTGCAAGTCACGGTGACCGAAGTGCCTGTGGCTGCACCCGAGGGCTTCACACTCAACGACTTGATCGATGTCCAACCGGAACTTACAACGCTCAAGGCACTGTTGGTGCAAGCTGGCTTGGGAGACGCACTGTCCGGCAACGCAGAACTAACGCTGTTTGCACCAACCAACGCTGCGTTCGACAAGATCCCAGCCGATCAGCTCACTGCACTGCAGAACGACCCTCAGGCGCTGCAAGAGGCCTTGCTGTATCACCTGCTGCCCGGCCCCCAAGACGCCGCCTCGATCACTGCCAGCCCGACTCTTGCGACCCAGCTCGATGGACAGACCATCGCAGTCGATGCCACCGGCGGACGCATCGTTCTCAACGGTACGACGCAGATTCAACTGGCCGATGCGTCAGCCCGCAACGGCGTGATGCACGTCATCGACACCGTTCTTTTGCCACCCACCGAACAAGCTCTGCCCGAAGAGATCGGTGCCGCCCTCGGCTTGGCGCCGATCAACTTCGCATCCGGCAGCACCGTCCTCGACGACGCGGCCAAGACCGAACTCGACAAGGTCGTGACCTTCCTGCTCGCCAATCCCGGCACGATCGAGATTGGTGGCCATACCGATTCCGATGGCGACGCAGCGTTGAACCAGACGATCAGCCAAGATCGAGCGGATGCGGTCAAGGACTATCTCGAATCACAAGGTATTCCGGCCGAATCGCTCACCGCCTTCGGCTTCGGCGAGGACCAACCAATCGCCGAGAACGACACACCAGCCAACAAGGCCCTGAACCGGCGTATCGAGTTCCGACCCGCTGGCTGACAACGGGCACGCCAGCCAACATCGACCTTCGGAAGAGCCAAGCATCGTAGTTCTACCGTTAGGTTGATCGGCTGTGGGCGATTACTTCCAGAACGGTCCAATTACAACGCTGCATGACTTTGGCATGCGTAGTGTCGATCAACTCGATGCCGAGTTGGGGAAATGGGGCGAAAGTCGGCCGATGTCGCTGATCATCCCGTCGCTGTACAGCGAACTCGAGGGCCCCGCACTCAGCAATATCGTTGATGAACTCGCTCAGGTGCCCTGGCTCGACCAGATCATCATTGGGCTTGACCGAGCAACCGAGGATGAGTTCCATCAGGCCAAGAAGTTCTTTTCGCGCCTGCCGCAGACGACCCGAATCTTATGGAACGATGGCCCGCGGCTGCGCTCACTCGACCAGGTGTTCCACGACCACTCCATCGCTCCGCTCGACGAGGGCAAGGGCCGAAATGTCTGGTACTGCATTGGGTACTTCCTCGCATCGGGCGTTGGCGAGGTCGTGGGGCTGCACGATGCCGACATCGTCACCTATGACCGGTCGATGGTGTCTAAGTTGTTCTATCCCGTGGCGCATCCGACCTTCGGCTACTCGTTCGCCAAGGGGTATTACTTCCGCACCGACGGTGAGAGGCTCAATGGTCGGGTCGTCAGGCTGCTGGTGACACCGCTGATCCGGGCGCTGCGCCAGTGCTTGGGTCAGAACGACTATCTGGAGTACCTCGACAGCTTCCGGTACCCACTCGCCGGCGAGTTCGCAATGCACATCAACGTGGTCAGAAACCTGCGAATTCCTAGCGACTGGGGGCTCGAAATCGGCGTGTTGAGCGAAGTGCATCGCCGCTACACGACGCAGCGAATATGCCAAGTCGACCTCGCAGGGGCCTATGACCACAAGCACCAGCAGGTGTCGTTCGAGGATCCCTCGACGGGCCTGCACAAGATGAGTATCGACATCACCAAGGCGATGTTCCGAAAATTGGCGATCAGCGGTGAGGTCCTGTCGCCGGAAATCTTCCGCACGATAAAGGCGAGCTACTACCGCAACGCACTCGACATGGTCGAGCGGTATGGGCACCTCGCCGATCTCAATGGGCTGACGTTTGACAGCCACAGCGAAGAAAAACTCGTCGAGGTCTTTGCGCAGTCCATCATGGAAGCCGGCGACGAGTTCCTGAACTATCCGATGGAGTCGCCATTCATCTCCAGCTGGGCGCGCGTCCAGTCCGCTGTGCCCGATGCCTTCGCGCAGATGTTGGCGGCCGTCGAGGCCGACAACGCCGAGTAAGGCATATGGCATCAGTAGCAGACACCGGCCTGCCGATCGAGACCGCCATCCCCGATGTCCGCGCTGCGCTGGACCGCCACCGCCGAGCGGTCTTGACCGCAGAACCTGGCGCTGGCAAGACCACAGTCGTTCCACTGCGGTTGCTCGACGAACCGTGGCTGGGCCGACGACGCATTGTCATGCTTGAACCGAGACGGCTTGCGGCCAGGGCCTCGGCGGCGCGCATGGCGTCGCTGCTTGGCCAAGGCGTGGGCGACACTGTTGGCGTCACGACCCGAGATGATCGTCGGGTTGGCCCGAACACGCGGATTGAGGTCGTGACCGAGGGAATCCTGACTCGCCGATTGCAGCGGGATCCTGAACTCGAGGGTTGCGGGTTGGTCATCTTCGACGAGTTCCACGAACGAAGCCAACAAGCAGACCTCGGGTTGGCCTTGCTGCTCGATGCAAACCGGACACTCGAACTCGACACTGCGATCATGGTCATGTCGGCCACGATCGACGTCGACCGGGTCGCAGCGCTGATCGGCGAACCCGACGTGCCTGCACCCGTGATCGAGTGCGGCGGCCGCACGTTCGACGTTGCGATGCACTGGCGCCCTCGCAACAAGCGCGACAAGCTTGAGCCAGCGGTTGCTCAGGCCGTGCAGTGGGCACTCGAAGAGCAAGATGATGGCGACGTGCTGGTGTTCCTACCGGGTATGGCCGAGATTCGACGCACCCAGGAACAACTCCGCGGCCTAGACCCGCGCATCGATGTGCTGGCGCTGCATGGCAGCCTGCCACTCGACGAACAGGATCGTGCGGTAGCACCGTCGCCCCCGGGCTTTCGCAAAGTGGTCCTCAGCACCGACATCTCTGAAAGCAGCCTCACGGTCGAGGGCGTCACGGCGGTAGTCGACTCCGGGCTAGGCCGAGCGCCTCGGTTCGATCCAGGCAATGGACTCACCCGACTCGCAACGGTGTCCATATCGCGGGCGTCGGCCGACCAGCGCGCCGGTCGAGCCGGACGGATGCGCCCGGGTCTCGCCGTGCGGCTTTGGTCTAAGATCGAACATGGCACCAGAGCCGCCTTTGCCCCGGCAGAGATCACCCAGGTCGACCTGGCGCAACTGCGGCTAGAACTGGCCGTCTGGGGCACGACCGACCCTGACACACTGCCCATGCTCGACGCGGTGCCAACGCAGGCTTGGAAAGAAGCGGGCGAGGTCCTGCATATGTTGGGAGCGCTCGATGGCAACCAGGCCATTACCGAGCGCGGCCGCCAACTTTCGAAATTGCCGCTGCATCCGCGGCTTGGATCGATTGTGATGACCGGCGTTGACCGAGGCATCGGCGCAATGGGTTGCGCGCTCGCGGCGCTCATCGACGAACGAGATGTTCTGCGAGGTCGACCCATGGAGGTTCCAACCGACCTTGGGCTGCGGCTCGACTTGCTTACCGACCGCAATCGTCGTCACGCACTGGCTTCGGGCCGGTCGCTTCAACTGGTGCGGGCGCGGGCCAACGACCTGGCCCGGCGCATCCGTTGTGACGACGATGGCTATGACCGCGACCGGATTGGGCTGTTGGTCGCTGCCGGTTTCCCAGATCGAGTAGCCCAGCGCCGCGGCTCTGGCCGCGGCCGGTTTCGGTTGCGCAACGGCTCAGGTGTTCGGCTTCCTGACACCGACCAGCTCGCAGGCGAGGACTACATCGTTGCGGTCGATCTCGATGGCAAGCGCAAGGATGCACGGGTTCGTGTCGGGGCGGCCGTCGACGTCACCGACCTTCTCGAAACCACCGGCTTCGATGCCGAAGTCACCGAACGAACGATGTGGGATCGTGAGCGCAACGATGTGGTGACCCGAGTCGACCGGCACCTCGGTGCCCTCGATCTGGGTTCGACGAGCCGTCGACCGCTGCCGTCGGAGCATGTCACTGACCTGCTGCTCGATCACGTGAAGCGCAGCAAACTCAGAGCCCTTACCTGGACTGATTCAGCCCGAGCGCTGCAGGCACGGGTGAACTACGCCAGGGAGCGTCAACCAGACGCTGACTGGCCTGATCTGTCGGACAAGCGCCTGCTCGCAACGCTGGCGACCTGGTTGGGTCCGTTGTTGGTCGGGGCGTCAGGACGGGCGGACCTTGAGGTGGTGTCGGTCGCAGTGGCGTTCGATGTACTGCTCGGACGTGACCGTCGCATCGCGCTCGACAAGGCTCTGCCCGCAGCGTTTGCACTGCCGGGCGGGCGAAAGCTCAAGATCGACTACGACGCAGACCCGCCGACCATCACGTCAAGAGCGCAGGACTTCTTCGGCCTGAGGTCGCATCCGACGGTGCTCGATGGGGCCCTGGCGCTGACCATCGAACTGCTTTCACCTGCTGGTCGCCCCATCCAGCGCACGGCCGATCTGCCAGGTTTCTGGGACGGCAGCTGGGCCGAGGTTCGCAAAGACATGGCGGGTCGCTATCCCAAGCACGACTGGCCCGCGGACCCCCGACTGGCCGAGTCCTAGGCCGCTGCTCACTGCCGGTCGTCGATCAACAAGTCGACGAGTTCTGGCAGTGGGATAGGCCGGCTGATGAAGTAACCCTGACCGAGCTGAACACCCGCCTCGGTGAGAAGCGCTTGCTGCTTGGCGGTCTCGATGCCCTCGGCCACGATGTTGAAGTTCATCTCGGCTGACATGCGAGTCAAACTGTCGACCACGGCAAGTGCGGGAGACCCAGTTTCGAGCTGAGCGGTCAGGCTCAGGTCGAGTTTGAGCACGTCGAACGGCAACATGGTCAGGTACCCCAGGCTCGAATAACCGGTTCCGAAGTCGTCGATCGCGAGCCCAAAGCCATAGTTGGTTAGTTGGCGAATCCGGTTCGCTGCGTCGGGAATCTCGCTCAACGGGACCGACTCGGTCAGCTCGAATCGAAGGTTCGACGGACGAAGCCCGTATTGGTCGAGCGACGCGAGGGTGCTCGTTGCCAGAATAGCGACGTTCGAGAATTGCTGCGCAGAGGCGTTGACGCTGATCGAGAAGTCGTCGTTGACGAGTTGTTGGCCTCGTAGCCGGTCAAGGTCTGCGCATGCTTGTTCGACGACCCACTCACCCACATCGTCGATCAAACCAATTTCCTCGGCCAGCGGGATGAAGATGGCGGGTGAGATACGACCCATCGACGGGTGGTCCCAGCGCACGAGCGCCTCGGCGCCCACGATCTTCGCCGTCTTGAGATCGACGATTGGCTGGTAGTCGAGCCGAAGCTCACGGCGTCGCCGTGCGTGACGGAGATCCGCAGTCATGTCGAAGCGATTTGATGCCCGCATCCGAAGCGTGGCGTCGAAGACGATGGAACGGTTACGCCCCGACGCTTTGGCTTCGTACATCGCGATGTCGGCATCGCCGATGAGTTGCTCGGGGCTTGAAGATTGGTTCTCCGACAGTGCAATGCCGATCGAAGCGTTGACCGTGATGATGCGCCCGTCGGCAAGGACCGGGGTGGACAAGATGTCGTGCAGTCGACGACCAATGGCCACGGCCTCGTTGGCATCGGAAATATCGCTGGCGACGACCACGAACTCGTCGCCGCCGAATCGCCCGATGATGTCGTCGGGGCGGAGCGCCCGCCGGAAACGCTGCGCGACTTCGATGAGCACGATGTCGCCAACACTGTGGCCTTGCGTGTCGTTAATCAGTTTGAATCCGTCGAGATCGACGAATAGCACGCCGATCATGTTGGAACTCGTGAGCGCTTCGAGTCGCCGCCGAAGTTGTTCGACGAGCTTGTGGCGATTTGGGAGCGAGGTCAGGTCGTCGAAGCTTGCCTGGTATGCGAGCTGGCTGTTGAGCTCGCGAAGTTCGGAGACATCTTCGACAAAGCCCACGACGTATTCAAGCGTTCCGTGCTCGTCACGCACGTCTGAGCCGGCCCACCGAGTCCAGATGTACTCGCCGTTGGCTTGCTGCGCACGGATCTCGACGTTGAAGTGGCGATTGCCGGGGAGTTGGGTGAAAGCGGCAGAGGCCTTGGCTTGATCGTCGGGATGGATGCTCTCGAGCCACCCGAACTCGGTTGCGATTCGGGGGCCGAGAATCTCGCGCAATTTCTCGCTGGCGAATTTGACGCGTCCTTCAGGCTCGACCACGAAGACACCAAGCGGCAGCGTGGCGGACAGTTGATCGAACTGGGCCTGCGAGCGATTCAGGGCATCGAGGCCCGCAACCTGGTGAGATCGGTCGACTAGGTCGATGATGACGTTGTTGTCCGCCCGCACAATAGTGACGCCGAAATGAAGGCTGGGGGCTGCACCGGCTGCCTTCATCACGCCGTAGGGTTCACCCGCAATGACTTCGTCGATGACTCGGTGAAACTCAACTCGGTCCGCAGGTTCGATCAGGTTTCGGGCCCACACGCCAAGCTCGATGTCGGTATTTGCGAACGAACCCGGCGGGCCGGTGGTGGACAGAACTTGGCCGGTTTGGTCGCAGACGACTCGGGTGCGAATCGAGGTGCCAGCGATCGCTTCGGGAATCTGCAGGGCAGTTGCGGTGTCAATCACGGCGACTGCAAGCTTCTCGGTCGGGCCAAACGTGACCACGGTGAGGCGCGTTGGTTGCCCGGCTCGTGGAAGCACGGTTGTTGTCGCGATCGCAGTCAGCTGCGCTCGATCACGAGCGGCCTCGACTTCGGCGAACGACGATTCCTCGAAGAGGTCGAGCAACGAGGTTGCAGATTTGGGAGCGACGTAGGCCTTCCAGGGAAGTTCGCTCAGCGGGCCTGGCGGAGCCACCTCGAAGGCAAACGTCTCTGCACAAAAGACGATTGCTTCGCTGTCGGGACGATCACTGTGGACGGCATCGATAGAGGATCCAATGATGTGGGCTTCGAGCGCCGTATCCCGGGTGTCCATGATCGAGCCTAGTCTAGCGGTCACTACTCGTGGTTTGTAAACCGCTCAGGGTGATGGCCCCCCGATTGGGCATGTAGTGCGGTTGATAGAGGTCTCGACAGATGTGCTTCCATGGAGCTGCGCTGGTGGTTCTCTGCCGCCAACAACCGCCATCTCCTCAACTCTCAAGAGAGAAGTTCATGTCAAAAACGCTTTCAGGCCTTCGTGTGATCGAAGGTTCAGCCTTTGTGGCAGCACCATCGGGAGGGATGCACTTGGCTCTTCTCGGCGCCGACGTCATCCGCTTCGATCCGATCGGCGGCAGCATCGACTACACGCGCTGGCCGCTCGCACCCGGTGGCGCATCGTTGTACTGGACATCGCTCAACAAAGGCAAGCGTTCGATCCAGGTTGATCTCCGCAGTAACGAAGGCCGCGACATCGTGCAAGGCATGATCGGTGCCCCCGGCGACGACGGCGGGATGTTCTTGACGAATTTTCCCGCACGCGGGTGGCTTAGCTACGACGAGCTCAGCCAGGTGCGTGCCGACCTGATCATGATCGCGATTACGGGCAACCCTGATGGTTCGACTGCGGTCGACTACACCGTCAATGCTGCTGTGGGCTACCCCAGCGCCACCGGGCCCGCGAGTGCTACTGAGCCGGTGAATCATGTGCTGCCTGCCTGGGACGTGATCTGCGGGCAACAGGCTGCCCTTGGACTGCTCGCAGCTGACCGTCACCGTCGGCTCCATGGCCAGGGTCAGCTAGTCACGCTGGCGCTGTCTGATGTTGCCATGTCGACGGTGGCAAACATGGGCCATGTTGCCGAAGCCGAAATCCTTGGCGAGCAGCGGGAGCGACTGGGAAACGACCTCTACGGAGCATTTGGACGAGACTTCGTTGCCCGTGACGGGGAACGATTCATCGTGGTGGCGATCAGCGCAAAGCAGTGGACAGGCATGCTCCAGGCAACCGGTATCACGGGCCAGGTCGCCGCACTCGAAACCGAGCTTGGCGTGGACTTTGGCGACGAGGGCGAGCGGTTCAACCATCGCGACCGATTGTTTGCGCTGGTCGAGCGATACGCAGAACAGACACCTATGGCCCAGATCGCCGATGCGTTCGATGCCCACGGCTGCTGCTGGGGTCAGTACAGCGACTTCTTGGGAATGGTCCAAAACGACGTGCGCTGCTCCGTCGACAATCCAATGTTTCAACGAGTCGATCAGCCCGGCGTCGGATCGGTGCTGAGTGCCGGCTCACCGTTGCGATTCGGTGCCGACGTCGGCGTGACCGTCCCACCAGCTCCGGTGCTGGGAGCCGATACCGACCAGATACTTGAGGAGCTGCTCGGACTCTCTGCGTCAGAAATTGGCGGGTTGCACGACCGAGGGGTGGTTGCTGGCGCGGCCTAGCGGTTGCTGATCAGCAAACAGTTCGCATCTGCCGGGCAAGTTCGGTGGCTACAAGATCGAGATCTTCGTCAACGGTCACGACTCGATCCGCGAACTCTGCGCTTGGCTGCACAAACTGTTCGTGCATCGGTGCGACCGTCGCCTGCCACTGATCACGCACGCTCTGTTCGGTGCGACCTCGTTCGGCGACGTCGCGCTCGATGCGCCGCTCAAGCCGAATCTCGGCCGACACATCGAGGAAAACCAGCAGGCTGCAGCATGAGCGCACCGCCGGCAACCCGAGTAGATGGATACCTTCGATCACGATGAAATGGCGAGCCTCGACGTGAAGCGTTTCAGACGAACGAGTGTGGGTTGCGAAGTCGTACACCGGAGCGTCAATTGGGCTGCCGGCGGCCAACTGACTGAGATGGTCGGCGAACAGGTCGACTTCGAGCGAGTCGGGATGGTCGAAGTTGACCGCTGCTCGCTCGGCGAGCGTGAGGTGCGAAAGATCGCGGTAGTACCAATCGATTGTGAAGTGCGACCCGGCGTCGCCGAGTTGGTCGAGCAGCTTGATTGCCAGTGTGGTCTTGCCCGAGCCTGAGCCGCCAGCGATCGCGCAGATCTGAACATCGGATGGGGCCACGGCGGGCAGGCTAGCTGCCGGTTGCAGTGCCACGGCTAGCGAGCATCGAGATCGGCAATTTGTTCGCTGCTGCGCCGCAACATGGCCATGAACATGTCATCGCCTCGGTTGGTTTGCACCGTGAGCATCGAGCCCATGACCGTGAGCAGCAGCGAGTGCGGTGATTGGCGTCGGTAGTCATCCCAGCACGCTTCGAAGCTGTAGTTGTCGACGCCGCGGGATAGCAGCTGTGCGTGGTACACCTCGAGGGTGGGCCGCTCGATCTCTCGGCGCACTTCGGGTTCGACGCTGGTGCCGAGCAGGTACGACATGTCGGTGACGGGGTTGCGCACGGCGACGGTCTGCCAATCGACCACCGTGACCGGGCGGTCAGCATCGCTGGCGTTGAAGAGCAGATTGTCGAGTCGGTGATCGCAGTGGGTCAGGCCAAAGCGGCCACCGTCGTCGAGCACCCATTCTTCGCACGTTTCTGCGAACCATTGCAAAAGGTCGATCTGGCGGTCGTCGATCCGGTCGCGATAGCGATCGACGAACCCAGGAGTGACTGCTGCAACGATGATCTGCAGCTCACGCGCGCCTGCGGCCCGCTCGTGGCGCGCGACGGTGAGCCAGTCCATGTCGAACAATGATTCGTCGCACCAATGCGGGGCGTGGAGGGCGGCGATGTTACGGGTCGCCGCCTGTAGTTCGTCGACACCGCATCCACGGATCTGGTCGCCCTGCTGCGCTGGGTTCATGTCTTCGAGCGCGATTGCGAAGTCGCTTGTTTCGACATCGATGCCTGACCACAGTGCGGCGGGCGTTGCAACATCGAGGTGTTGGCTCAACTGTTGATAGAAGCGAACTTCTTTCAGGTACGCGCCGCGAGCGCCTGCGGCCCGACTGTTTTCGTCATTCGACGCCATTTTCAGCACAAAGGAGCTCGGGGTGCTGGCCGATGCATGGGCGTACGTCGGCCTGACGCGAAGGCTGCTCGCCATCTGCCCGGTCCCGATTGGCTCTATCAGAGCCGAAGTGACCGAGGCATCATGGCCAAGGTAGTCAAGGAGTGAAGCAATCCATGGCACCGACACGTCATCGGCATTTCGGGGCAAGGCTGGTGTGGGCATGGGACCTGACGACTTCTGGGGGTTGCCGGAGCTTAGAACAGATCGCCACTACTATCTACGTGCGATGAATGCTGACTGGTATGAGGACCCCCTGGGCCGTTTCGACGGCCGGTTTTTCGACGGCGAGGCTTGGACTGCTCGGGTCAGCGCTGACGGCATTCTCAAAATCGATGAAGACTTTGCTCGTCGAGATGATCCCGCTGCGGCAACAACTAAGGCCGAGAGCGAACCAGCAAGCCCAGCGGTCGAATCGCTCGTCCCCAGAAAGCCGAGGCAGCAGATCAGTACCGCCAACGAGTCACCGACCCGGACCGTCGCTGTGCTCGACCCTGCCCTTGTGCATAACCTGGCCGTACCCGAGCAGCGATTGCCGTCGTGGCGTTTGTGGCTCGGACTGGCCGCTGCAGCTGTAGCGCTTGCCGTCGTGCTATTGGTGGTGCTTCGCCAGGCCGACTCCACCGCGGCGACCAACGACCTCAGCGACAGCCAAGAAGCCCGGGTCGGGGATCTCGTCGATAGTGGTCTCGACCCACAAATTGACCCCGAACTCGAGACCCAGCAGCTCCAAGAAGTCGAACTCGGGTCCGACGCAACGTCGAGCCAGGCAATCCGGGTGGGTCAGTTGATGGTTGGCAACGGGACGGTCGTGCTGCGCGACCTCGAGGAGTGGCATCGCGAGTCCGCTGCTGCCCGTGGAATCGAACTGGGCCCCCACGCCGGTTGCTGGTTCGGCCTCCGTGACGGAGCCTCCGACGGCAAGGTGCACTGTGGGCCGGTGACAAGCATCGACGCCGCAACCTTGCTGTTCGACTCAGTTCCGATCGAGTTCGACGACGCCAACGAGATCGAAGCCGGCAAAACCGCACGGTCCGCCATCGGCGACGTAGTCATCGATGCGCGTCTCGACGAGGGTGTTTCGCTCGTCGGCGGAAGCGCCAGCGCATTGCCGCCGCTGCTCACGGCTGATCCCAGCCGCGGCGCCCGAGGCTCGAACTAGCCGTAGATCAGCGCAGTGAGTGCCGGTGATTAGGGCTACTGGTAGTAGGGGCTGTCGCCTGCGTTGTGGTCGGTGGTGTCGATCACTTCGGTGACCTCGGGGATCATCTCGCTGATCATCACCGTGATGCCTTCGCGCAGCGTCGCAGCGCTCATGGCGCAACCTTGGCAACCGCCGCCCATGGTGACGTAGACCTCGGTGCCTTCGACCTTGTCGAGTTCTGCCCAGCCACCGTGTGCGGCGAGCGAAGGATTGATCTGTTGGGTCAGCAGCTGTTGCACCTTTTCGCCGATGTCGCCGGTCAGCTCGATCGAGTCGGTATCGCCGAGCGGGTTCGGACGGTTCGGGTTACGAATGACCAAGCCGCCCTGCATTGGATTGCTGGGCAAATCTAGGGTGGCACCTCGAAGCTTGTCGGTGCTGTTGGCCGGGACCACGATGGTCAGTTCGCCGACCTGGTAGACGCTGTCGGTCTCGATGGCTTCGGAGACAGGCTCGAACGCCAAGTCATAGGCGTAGTCGACGCCTTCGACGCCGGTGACCTCGACCCGAAGACCCAGTGTCTCGCCATCCTCTTCGGCAGCTCGCACATCGAGCACTTTGAAGAGCGCCTCGTCGCTAACATCGAGAACGATCTCTACGGTGGTGACATCAGTCATGACGTTGAGCGTAGCGACCAGAAACCGGCGTGAAGTAGCCAGAGGCGAAGTTCAGCATCGGGCGAACTTCTTAGGCCTCTTCGAGTTCAATCGAGGTCTCCATCCACTGGTCTTCGAGCGAAGTAAGCACGCCTTGGGCGGTCTTCAGCTCGGTGCCGAGCGACGCCAGGGCTGCGTGGTCAGTGGTGTTGCTCAATTTGTCGGTCAGGCCACCGACAGCCTTTTCGGCCTTGCGTACCTGTTTTTCGAGGTCCTTGAGGCGATGGCGCAACGTCGACTTCGACGGCGTTCCCTGTGTCTTCTTGTGGCCGGACGAAGGCGAGTCGGAGTGCGCAGTCTTTACTTTGATCCCCGCACCGGGCTTTGTCGTCGAAGCGTGTCCGCGGCGACGGTTCTCGCGGCGGGTCTGGAGCCACGCGCCAAAGCCTCCGGGCACGCGCCCGACGTCGGTCGATTCGTCGACCACGATGACATCGTCGACGACTCGTTCGAGAAACGCCCGATCGTGACTGACCGCAACAACCGCACCAGGAAAATCCTCGAGGAAATCTTCTAGCGCCCGCAACGTGTCCAAATCCAGGTCGTTGGTCGGCTCATCGAGAAGAAGCACGTTGGGGTCTTCGGCTAGAGCAAGAACCAGCTGGAGTCGGCGACGCTCGCCGCCGCTGAGCTGTTCGACGGGCGAGTACTGGGTGGCGGCATCGAACCAGAATCGCTCGAGCAGCGCTTTGTCTCGCCAATCGGCATCGCGGTTGCCGCCGGCGAACATCTCGATGACCTTCTTTGTCGAATCGAGAGTTCGCCCGAGCTGATCGAAGTAAGACAGTCGCACCGTGCTGCCATGGCGCACCGAGCCCGAGGTTGGTTCGCGTCGCAAAGCCATGGTGTCGAGCAGCGTTGACTTGCCGGTGCCGTTGGGCCCGACAATACCGAGTCGTTCGCGAGGGTCGAGTTCGATGGTGAATCCCTCGACCAGGGTCCGATCACCAATGGATACCTGCACATTGCTGAGTTCGATCACGGTGTTGCCGAGCCGAGGCGTGTCGCTGTGCAGCGAGAGGCCACCGTCGCGGATGCCTTTCTTAACCGTGCTTTCCTGCATTGCTTCGGCGGTACGGATTCGAGCTTTGGACTTGCTGGTACGAGCCGGAGCGCCGCGTAGCAACCACTCTTTCTCGCGCCGCGCCAAGTTCTTTCGGACGGCTTCGGCCTTGTCCGATGCGTCGACTCGATCCTCTCGACCCTGCAAGAAACCTCGGTAGCCGCCGTCGTGCATGTAGAGATTGCCACCGTCGACCTCGAGCACTCGGTTCGTGATTGCATCGAGGAGATGCCGATCGTGAGACACACACAGCAGTCCGCCTTTGAATCCCTTGAGCCGTTCTTCGAGCCAGTCGATCGCGTCGATATCGAGATGGTTGGTCGGTTCGTCGAGCACCAACAGGTCACAGGGCGTGACCAAGGCGCGAGCCAATGCCACCCGCCGCTGCTCGCCACCGCTCATTGGTTGCACTCGGTCACCGGCGCGATGGCCGAGACCCAAGCGGTCAAGCACCGCGGCCGCCTCCCACGAGTCGCCAACTGCTTCGAGCGCAGTCACATCATCTTCGAAGACGGGGCGCTGCGGCAATGCCGAAACCTGGACGCCGCCTTCTTTGCGCACGATGCCGCTGTCGGGTTCGATGTCGCCGGTGGCGATTCCGAGCAGCGTTGATTTACCCGCACCATTATGGCCGACAACGCCGAGTCGGTCACCGGAACTCACCGTGAGCGACACACCCGCGAGTACATCGCCTCGAGCGTGGCGCAGGGTTACATCCTGAACATCGATGAGAATCACTCGGGCCTGCCACGATGCGCGTACGTCATGGTCGGTAGTGTTGCGGGGTCAGCAAGGAGTGCCACCATGACAAGCAAAGACCGCCAAGATTTCTTCGGTCGAATATCTCCTCGCGCTCTCACCCGTCCGCTTCCTTAGCTCTCGCTACTCATGTCACTTGCTCGTTCGAACTCGCACCGATGGATACTGGCCGCCATCTTGCTGGTTGCGTTCGTGCTGCGCGCGTGGAACCTCGATTGGGACCGCGGTACCCATCTGCAACCCGATGAGCGCTTCTGGAGTTCGGTAGCCGACAACACCGAATTGCCTGACCAGTGGCGATGGAGCGAGATTCTTGATCCGGCCAAGTCAACACTGAACCCTCGGACCTACGTCGAAGACGGAGCCGCCCGAGAACCAGGTCACGTCGAAAACTACGTGTACGGCACGCTGCCGCTGTGGGCGTCCGAAGCCGCTGCAGCCGTGTTGATGACCGACGCCATGGCGCCGGTCGTCGAGGTCATCGATGGTGTCGGCATCGATCTGTTACGCGACAACCGCGACGGCGAGCCCGACGACCTCGCGACCAGTGAGCGCTTGCGGTTCGACACTGGTTACAACGTCAATCTCATCGGGCGACTTATGAGCGTGATCATCGACACGATCACGGTCGCCATGGTGTTCTTGTTGGCCCGCGAACTGACCGACGACAACAAGGTCGGATTGCTGGCGGCGTTCCTTCAGGCCTTCACGGTGCTGCATATCCAGTACACCCACTTTCTCGGCAGCGAGCCGTGGGTGGCGTTGTTTGTGACCTGCGCAGTCTGGGGCAGCGTTCGGCTTGCTCGGGGCAGAGGTGGGTGGCGTACTCGCGCCTTCACCGCGGTCGCCGTGGGGTTTGCGATTGGATCCAAACTGAGCGGTATCGCGTCGGTCGCCGCGCCGTTCGCGGCCGCGCTCGTTGTCATCGGCCCCGATCTGCCTCAGCTCGCAAGACGTCGTATCGCCAGTGGGGTGATCGGGCGAGTCGCTCGAAAGGTCGAGCCCTACCTGGTCATGGGATTGATTGCGATCGTGGCGTATCGCGTTGCTCAGCCTTATGACTTTCGCGCTGGTATCTCGCTCGTGCTCAACGATCGTTTCAGCGCCGATATCGACTACATCACCGACATCAACAGTGGTGGCGACTGGCCGTGGGTACACCCGTTGGTCGGGCGCACGCCACTGTTGCACCCGCTAAAACAGATGATCCTTTGGGGCATGGGTCCCGGACTCGGGCTGGCTGGCGTGTTCGGTATGGCCCGGGCGGCTCGCCGGTTTTTCTTGGGCGAGCGGTTCTGGGCGGTGCCCTTGGCGGTGATCGGCGCGTACTTCCTGCTGGTCTCGTTGCAGTTCTACGCCATCATCCGTTATCTGCAGCCGGCCTATCCGATCATCACCGCACTGACCGGAGCGGGCCTCGTCGCCGCATGGCGATGGGCCGGCTCGGTTGCGCCGACCAGAGGCCGATTGGCCCGAGGCGTCAAGATCGCAGTCGGGCTGGCGGTAGCCATCACCGCACTCTGGGCGCTGGCGTTTGTCAACGGGGTCTACAACAACACCAACGCTCGACTGGCCGCCGGCGATTGGATGATCGCGAATCTGCCCGCAGATGCTGCGGTGAGCCAACAGCTGTGGGACGACGGCTTGCCGTGGGGTCAAGCGTCGACGTTCGAACGCATCACGCTCGAGCCGTGGAGCTTTGGCGGCGACGCGCCGGATCGCATCGAGCTGCTGATCCAAGGTCTCGATCAGGTCGACTACGTGATCGAGTCGAGCAACAAGTTCTACGACTCGTTGCCGCGCACCCCGGCCCGATTCCCGCAGATGACCGAGTACTACAAAACGCTTTTCGACGGATCGCTTGGTTTTGAGCTGGTCAAGACGTTCCAGAATCAGCCATCGCTGTTCGGTATCACCATCGACGATTCCGGCGCGGAAGAGGCCTTTACGGTCTATGACCATCCCACCGTTCTGATCTGGCGAAAGACCGCAGACTTTAGCGTCGAACGCGCCTATGGATTGTTAAATCCGGACCGCGCCCGTACCGCTATCGACGTCGACCCGCGCGACTCGTATTCGAATGCCGGGATGCTGCTGCCCGCCGAATACACCACGCAGCAATCCGGCAGCTCGTTTCGCGACGTGCACTCGTTTGACCCGAGTAGTCCGGTTGCTGCGGTGTTGTGGTTCGCCTTGATCCAGCTGCTGTCGTTTGCGGTCGCGCCGATCCTCATGCGCTCTGCTGGCCGGGCGGCTGGCGCGGTCTATGGGCTGGCAAAGCCGTTGGCGATTGTCGTGCTGGCGCTGCCGACATGGTTGCTGGTGTCAAGCGGCGTCGTCGACATGTCGCGCACTCTGGTGGTTGCCATGATGTTTGCGATCATCGCGATGGGCGCGTGGCACACGAATAGATGGCGCGATCGGGTGCGCGAGATGTGGAACGACCACAAACGCCTGATCATTGCGGCCGAAATTGTCTTCTCGGGCGCCTTTCTCATCGTTCTGTGGCTGCGGGCGAACAATCCTGATCTGTGGCACCCGTGGCAGGGTGGCGAGAAGCCGATGGAGCTCGCCTATCTCAGCGCGGTCACCGGCTCGACGACGATGCCGCCCTATGACCCGTGGTTCGCTGGCGGCTCACTCAACTACTACTACATGGGCTGGTTCGTGTTGGCGGTTCCGATTCGCATCCTTGGGCTGATGCCCGATGTTGGCTTCAACTTGGGCGTGGTCACCTATGCCGCGCTCGCAGCGGTCACTATTTTTTCAACCGCAGCCATGCTGGCCGAGCTAGCCCGGCGTCGCAGCACTCGCTTGTTGGCTCCGGAATACACCGGGTTGATCGCGGTGGTGTTGTTCCTGGTCATTGGCAACCTCGATGGTTTCCGCCAGTTGGTGACCACGCTGGCGCCGGACAATGGGTACGGATTGTTCGGGACGGTGCGGTTGGCCGTGACCGCAGCTGCCGGTCTCACCGTTGGCGTGTGGGTATGGCAAGCGCTCAAGAACAAAGCGACGATGGTTGCGTGGTCGATCCCAGCCGGCGTGGGTTCGGGGCTGCTGCTGTTTGTGGTTGCGAACCTGAGCGGCGTCCGTCGAGTCTGGTCTGCGCTCCCGTGGCAGTCCTTTGACTTCTGGGACCCGAGTCGGGTCAACAAGTTTGAGCGCGGGGTCACCTGCGGGGGCGAGGGCCTTGCGCCGTGCGGCGAAGAGGTGACCGAGTTCCCAAATTTCACCGTGCTGTTTGCCGATCTGCATCCGCACTTTATGGCGATGACGTTCTTCGGGCTCGGCCTGGCGGGTGCGATTGCGTTCATCGAACGAGCACGTCAGGGTCGCACCGGGTCGACTTGGCTACTTGCGATCGGCCTCGGCGTTGGCAGCGGGTTTGTTCAGATGGTGCACACGTGGGATCTGCCCACCAACGCTTTGGTCGTGGTCGGTGCGATCGTAGTTGGCTGGATGATCGCCCGAGGCCCCATTGCGTGGCGTGCTCGTTATGCAGTTGGCCAACTGGTTGCAGCCGGGCTGGCCCACCTAGTGGTGACGGCACCTTACCGAGGGCGCAATTTTGTCGCAGATTCTGGGTTCAAGCGGTCAGAGTCGGTGACGAACCTCGACGATTGGGTCGCGCACTGGGGCTTGTTTCTGTTCGTGGCTGTGGCCTATCTCGCAGCGCAGCTCTGGAGTCGTCGGGCCGAGTTGGTGACCGCAGCATCGGCTGTCACCACAAGCGCTATCGCATTGGCGATCGTCGGTTTTGTTGCGCTCGCGCTCTCGGTCGGCACCGTGGCGGCCTGGGCCTTTGTTGGACTGGTTGCTGCTGGCCTGCTGCTGGTTTCGGAACTTCGCCAGGGTCAACGCTCTACCCCGCACGTGTTCGTTTCTGCCTGCTGGGCACTCGGCTTCGCAGTGCTCGTTGGTGTCGAATCGTTCACCCAAGAAGCCGACATTGCTCGCCTCAACACGGTGTTTAAGTTCTGGTTGCAGGTATGGCATCTGTTCGCAGTCGCGGCAGCATTCGGCATCTCGTGGATCATCGGCGGACTGCGCGCTTCGGCGGTCAGCGAACCCGTGGCACCGACCGAAGCGGCAACGCCAGGTGTGTCGTCGCAGTATCTCCGTCGGGTCTTCGCCGGCGGGCTCGTGGTCTTGCTTCTGGCATCGCTCACGTACCCGCTGTTTGCCGTGGGTGTGCGTCAAGACCGCCGGTTCAGTACCGAGCTTGGCCCCTCTCTTGATGGTGGCCTGTGGCTGCGGCCGGGCATTTCCGAAATAAGTATTCGCGATGTCAACAACGTCGACACGCAGATCGACCCGGGACGAGACCGTGCGCTCATCGATTGGCTTCAGGCCAACGTCGACGGGCGGCCCACGATCGTCGAGGCGGTCGGGGGCAGCGAGTATCAGTGGTGGGGGCGGATGAGTATCCACACCGGTCTGCCAACGGTGCTCGGCTGGCGTTGGCACCAGACTCAACAGCGGACAATCTTCTCGGGCGAAGTCAACGAACGAAAGGCCGAGGTCGCCGAGTTCTACACCACCGAATCGCGGGCTCGCATCGACTCTTTCCTGCGGGCCTTCGATGTGTCCTATGTCATTGTCGGGTCGCTCGAGGTAGCCACCGCCAACCCACGGACGCTGGAGCACTTTTCTGAGCATCCGTCGCTGGTCCGAGTCTTCAGCAGCGGCGATCTCGCGATCTACGAAGTCGACAAAGCCTCGCTCGCTCAATCAACGATCCTGCCGAGCAGGGGTTCGTAAGCACGGGGTCGTGAGCACGGGGTCGTGAGCAGGGGTTCGTGAGCACGGGGTCGTGAGCACGGGGTCGTAAGCTGAGGGTCGTAGCGTACGAATGGCGACGCTGGCCGGAGGGAACCGGTCCTATGACGCTGGTCGGCTCAGTGTGTCGCTGGCGCAGGGGAGTAGTTGGTTCATCTCCGCAACATCGGTGGGGTAGACCGACGCCTCGCTGAACGCGTAACGATTATGCACCAAGAACCATTGGTCGACCGAACCGCAGCCGTCGCGTCCGTCGTCGGTCTCGACAAAGGCGTTCGGGTCAACCGGCTCGGCGACGACTGCGCCGTTTGCGCTGGTGAAGTCGACCCAGCTCTGGGCTCCGGCCTGGGCGCCGTCGTCGAGCGAGTCGATACGAGCCCCGATCCCGCCCGGCTCGTCGGTTTCGGCTTCGCTGACGCCGGCGTAGTTCGGATTGGGGTTCTGTTCCCACAGCGAACGGTCGTGGACGTAGCGAATCCATCCAATGGGCCCTGCATCGTTGTACGTCGGTACCCACCACGAGCGCATCGCGAACAACGTGGGCTGATAGTCGATGAAGTCAACGGGGTTGACCAGATTTCGGTCGACAATGATGACGTCGGGTTGGCTGTCGATCGGCACGCCATCTTCGGTGCTGAACCACAGCGTGTTCGGTCGATTGCGCAGATACCAGCTGTAGGGCCATGCATTGCTGCTGTGAATGGCGAGCGATGCAGGTTGACCGGTCTCGCGCATGGCGATCTCGTCGATGTTCTCGAGCCGCTCGAGCGCTGCGGTCAGGTGCGGCGTGGCTTGGCCCGCCTGGCTCAGGATTTCGCGGCCGTCGGCGCCGTTGCTGAAGCTGGCACGAACCGATGAGTACGTGGTAAAGACGAGCGCCAGAGTGATCGCTGCGGCCAGCGGCGCCATGGCGGCTCGGTTTCGGTTCTGCCACAGCACCTGGGTGCCGAGGCCGGCGAGAATCAGGATGGGGAGCAGCGGATGGGCAATGAGCCACGGCATTCGCTCGCCCGCATAGCTGTAGAGAATCAGGCTGCCGATGGCGAACCAGATCATGAGCACCGACATCATGGTGGGTCGTCGCAGGCCACGCCATGTGCCAATGGCGCCGAGACCCACGAAGAGCCACTCATAGGCAGGCAGCGCGTACAGGTAGTAGTACCAGGGCTGGCCGCCACGGTTCACCTCTTGTTGACTGTCCCAGTACGAGATGGCCTCGGTGAATCCGGACAGGACGTCGCCAGGGAGACGAAGCCAATTAGTGAAGAACAGGGTCCATGCTGCTACAAACACCCCAAGCGCGATGGCCCATCCGACAATCCCGATGTGGGCGAACGCCTGAAGTATTGCTGGGAGAGCGACGTCTTCGCCTCGTTGTCGCTTGCGGCGCTGGGGCAGCGCAGTGGCAATCATGAACCCGATCAAGGCCAGCATGTACAGCGCAATCAATGGAAACAGCTGACCGGACTTCGCCCCGATTACGACTGCCACGACAAGCCCCGCCGATGCGAACCCCAGTGCGGAGGTTATGAAAGATGGGCTGAGCTTCGACGGGTCGCTCTCGAGTCCTAGGTCGACACGGTTCTGTGCGTCGAACTGGGCGGCCACCATGATGATCAAGAACACCACGAGCAGAAGAGCAAACAGGTACGTCGATTCCTTGATCGCAAAGCTGCATGCCAGCGTGAAGGTCAGGGCGGTTGCCGCCAGTATGCGAGGGGTGCGCAGGTAGGAAAGGCCGAGCACCATGGCAAGCAGGGTCAGGAAAACCATTTGTGCGTCTTCGCGCCCGAATCGCGAGTAGTAGAGCATGGTCGGCGACACGGTCAGGGCTACTGCTGCGGCGATCGTGCCAACCCGGCCCAAGTCACGTCGTAGGAACCAGGGCAGGCCGACCACGGCGGTGCCGGTGAGCGCCGAGAACAAGCGGGCAACCGCGTCGGTCTCGCCGAAGAGTTCGTACAAACCAGCAGTGATGTAGAACCGAAGCGGGCCGTGATAGACCGGATCGTAGGGATCGACGGTTCCGACTCTGAACCGCCAGCTCCACCACGCGTCGAGGCTTTCGTCGTGATGGAAGGGCCGAGCCCCGAGCTCCCACAGTCGCAGGGCAAGTGCAACGGCAACCATGCCGATGATGATCGTGCCCAGCCGAGGCAGCGTGAGGCCACCCACCATGAGCCGCTCATCGGGGTCGGCTGTGCTGGTGACTTCGGAGCTCTCGGGGGCTTCAGATCTCGTAGACGGTCCAGCCGGCGTGGCGGTATACGACATTTGCGGCCTCCTCCCAGAACGCGGTGTTGGGATCCCAATTTGGCGTTCGGCTGTTCGGCCCAACGACGAGGTAGTCGACATCGTAGGTGTTAATCAGCTGTTCGTAACCGAGCCCTGCCTCGAGGATGATCTTCGAGTGTTCGGTGCGCTCGCTCCAGTCAGGAATCCCGAGGTCAAAGACCCAGCCGCCGTTGCCGATCACCACGGTTCGCCCGCTCAGCGCCGGGACCGGATGTTGGTGCGGTGAGGCAGCAGCTGCGCCCCATCCGAGTTCGATGACGAACACAGCATCTTTGTCGGTGGTGCGGGCCCATTCGCCTACTGCCACGCCGCCGCTATCCATAGCGGTGAGCGGGAACGGCGAGGTTGCCTGGTCATTGGTGGCCATCACGTCGACGAATCCGGCAAGGGTCATCGTGAGCGCCAGCGGCACGACTGCCAGCAGCGACAGCGGCGCTCTGCGCACGAAGGAAGCGAGCAACGCCGCAATCGGGAGTGCGCCCAACAGCAGCACGAAGATGAAGTAGTGGGTGTTGTTGCCGTTCCACGGATGGGGCTTGGTGATGTTGGGAACCAAGAAGAACAGCCAAACAGGCAGCAACCCTGTGGCCATGCGTTTGGGCAGCACGCCCCGGACGGCTTGGGCAACGACCAGCAGCGGCAGGAAGAAACCCAGGTTTCGGAACCAGAAGACCACGTAGTGGCCCAGGCGGCTGATGCCGTTGAGGTCTGCGGGAATGCTGGAGCCGGGATAGCGGATGTTCTCGACCCAGTCGTAGGGGTACTCGAGGGAGCTTTGCGGGGGCTGTAGGAACAGCACAACCGGCAGGGCGAGCGCCGCAGCCGGCACCAAGAAGTACAACCATTCGCTTCGAAACTTGGTGCCGATCCACCACAGTCCGACAAACGCCAGTGGCACACCGAAGGCGAACAGATTGAAGAACGGTGTCAGACCTACCAAGACACCGCAGAACACCATTGTTCGGGTGCGCTTCGTGTCGTGATCTTCGATGTCGGTCCACGCGCTGTACAGCCAGCTGAGCACGAGCAGAACCAGCGGGAAACCAATGATGGTTGGCCGTTGAGGAAAGAAGTGCCCGACGAGTGGGTTTTCCATCATCACTGGGTTGGCGTTCCACCAGCTTCGAGCCTCGCCGAACACCGGGTCCGGCAGCCGGGTGTAGGTGCGGGGCAAGCTCGCGAGTGTGTCCATGCCGCCATCGGCGACGTCGCGGAAGAAGTCGACGAACCCCCATCCTCCGAAGAACAGGAATAGCGCTGTGCCGAGCAGGGCAACTGCTTGGCGGTTGAACACGCGCATCCCAGCGCAGTACATGACACCGGGAAAGCCAAAGAGCGCGAACGTGCCCGAGAGTTGTAGGGCTCCAGGCAGCGAAGTGCCGGCTGGGATGAGCAGTGCCGCAAAGTAGTTGATCCCGGCGTGGTAGCCGATGTTGTAGTCGGCGGCGAGTGGCAGATTGAGTGCGGTGTTATCGGCATAGGCGAACGATGCCGTGTAGGTCAGATGAGCTTGCCAGTCGGAGAACGAGGCCAGGTGTCCGACCATGATTCCGCCGTCGGGGGCGGTTTGGTAGGCGAAGTAGAACATGCGAGCAACGAGCACCCAGACCGGGATGAGTAGCGCGGCAAGCAACATTGGGTTGGTGCCGCCCAGCAGCGGGTCGCGCAAGCGTCGTCGCAGGTCGGCGACCTCGCCGGTCCAGGCCGGGTGGCCTCGGCGCCAACCCGGCACCGACGCCACAAGCGCTATGGCCGCGGCAACGGCGACTCCAGCCCCAGAGAATGTGAACAGCCGAGTAGCCACGATGCCGCTGATGGTGAACGCCACGATGCCGATAACCCAGCCCGCAAAAAAGCGCTCTTCGGCGTGCATGTCGAGACCGGTGTGAAAAGTGAGGCCGATCCCGGTGACGACGCACGTCACGAAGATCAGCACGACGGCGACGGTCACGGCCAGATCCTATTCGCTGGCTCAGCTCGCAACAGGGCGCTAACGCAAGAAGCGACCGCAGAGCGGCCACGGCTGGTGGCCACGGCGGGCATAAAGCAGCCGGGCTCGAGCATCTTGTTCCGCTGGTGGCGCATGGGCTGGGTTGCCGTCGCCGTAGACGGTGCCCCATGTTTCCCACGTGAACTGGTAGGCACCATAGAAGGTGTTACCGATATCAACGCTGTAGGTCTCGGTCGACTCGCAGAAGCGGAGTTCGCGCCACTGTTCGGCGGTTGGTTCGCTACGGCCGGACCTCTCAAACGATTCGTCGGCCAATCGATGGATCTCTGCGATCGAGACGGTCCACTCGGCGTTTGGAATCTGTTCGAGTTGCACGTTGAGCGCCCGGTTCAGCGCTTCGACTTTGCGTAGTTCGGTATTGATCGAATCGCCGAGCTCAAGCACGTTTTCGTCGGCTTGCCCTGCGAGTTGCGCATAGGTGTTCGCTGCGCTCTGAAGCCGGTCAGCTTGCTGACGAAGTAGCCCGTTTCGAAAGTTCACGTCGTTGGCGTTCTCGGCGTCGAGCACGATCAAGCCTGACAGCGGAGGTCCGATGCCGATGTAAGCGTTGATCGCCATGTTGCGAGCCTGGGTGCGTGACTCTTGCATGACTTCGTTGCGCGCCCGGTCGTTGAGCTTAATGAAGTCGCGTTCGATGGTGAGCCCGTCGATGGATCCGAGCAGGGCGTCGCGTTCGGCAAGCAGGCGGGCCGCCTCGCTGTTCAGCCGGTCGAGGTTGGCCTGGGCTAGCTCAAGGTCGAAAAGTGCCGGGTCGGTGGGTGCGGGTTCGAGTTGGGCCGCAGCTGAGCTCAGGGTCGCGCTCGCGAGTAGCAACATTACCAGCGCCAAAACCGCGCCCTTGCTCGTTGTTGTGACCGGACTCCGCATCAGCGAGCAGTATCGCATCATCGAGCACTGTTTCGAAAGCGGCACGGGCCACTTTTTCAACATCCACTAGTAGTCGCTGCAGTTTTAGTGCTAAATTAAGAGTTGATGAAAAACACCCCACAGAACGAAGCGCAACTGAACGTGGCGCCTGAACTCGTGGAGACCACCATTGACCTGCGTGCTCCAAGCTGGCACGCATCTGCGATGTGTCGAGGCAAGACCCACGTGTTCTTCGCAACCCCCGGCGAGCGCGACGGCCGTCGCAACCGACGCGAAGCGCTCGCCCGTGCCTACTGCAACTGCTGCAGCGTCGCCGAAGAATGCCGCGACGCAGGTCGTAGCGGGCGCGAACATGGCCTCTGGGGCGGTGAGAATGACGAAGAGCGCGCTCTCGAAGGCTATGGTCCGAGGTCGCCCCATCGCCGTGCCGTTGCTGCCGCAGCGCGCCAGGCACGGCGAGAACAGGCCGAAAATAAAGATGGCACCGAGCGGGCATCTGAGAGCGAAGTCGCGTAATCTCTAGCTACGCCTCACCTCTACCCGGCGGGTTGTCCGCATGAGCCCTACAACGACACCAGCCGGGGCCGAGTCGTTTGTGACTCTTGCCCAAGCCGCCGAAGAACTCGGTGTGCATTACATGACGGCGTATCGGTACGTGCGGACTGGCCGTATGGTCGCCGAAAAGCGAGGCGGTCAGTGGTGGGTCGCCCCGGCCGATCTGGCCGCAGTTGCGGCTCAGGGCGTCGGGATACGGCGAGGCGCCGAGACACGATCTGACACCGCCCGTGCTCTGTTGGTCAAACCTTTCACCGCCCGGCTCATCGCGGGCGACACCGCTGGCTGTTGGGACCTGATCTCCGATGCGCTCAGCTCGGGAGCATCGCCGGTCGAGGTACAGACCCGGCTACTCCAACCTGCGCTCGTGGCGGTCGGCGAACAGTGGCGATCGGGCAAACTCAGCGTGTTCGATGAGCACCGAGCCACCGCCACCGCATCGAGGCTGCTTGGCCAGATGGGCCCGTTCTTTCGCCATCCGGGGCGCCGCCGGGGCACCATCGTGCTCGGCGCTGCGGCAGGCGACCTTCATGCTCTACCCACCGCGATGATGGCCGACCTGTTGAGTGACCGACACTTCGAGGTCATCGACTTGGGCGCAAACACCCCGACCGAGTCGTTTGTCGAAGCTGGGGCGAGCGTCGACGACCTAATCGGCATCGGCGTCTGCATCGTGCTCGACGAATGCTTGGAGCCCGGTCGTGCGCAAGTTGCTGAGCTTCGAGCGGCACTGCCCTCAGCGTTTCTGCTCGTGGGCGGCCCAGCAGTCTCGAACGCACAGCGTCAAGGATTCGAAGGCGTCGTCGACGCGATCTCGGCAACGTCGGAAGAAGCGTGCGCCGCCTTCGAGTTGGTGCAGTAGTGCCCGAGGGACACACTATTCACCGGTTGGCTCGTGATTTGAACCGAACGTTTCGCAACGAGCAGCTGCGGGCGTCGTCGCCTCAGGGCCGTTTCGAGGCTGGCGCAAACCGCATCGACAAGCAGACCTGCGACGGATTCGAAGCGTTCGGGAAACATCTAATTGGTCACTTCGCAAGTGGTGACGTTCTCCACGTGCACCTGGGCCTCATCGGCAAGTTTCGCAAGGCCAAAGGCGAACCGGTCGGCGCCGTCAGGCTGCGTCTGAGCCACGATGACGTCAATTGGGATCTGCGCGGCCCCATGGTCTGCGACGTCGGCCCACCCGAACTCGCCGACGAAGTCGCAGGTTCGATAGGACCCGATCCGTTACGACGCTCGGACTCGAGCCAGGACTTCATCGCTGCGATGGGGCGCCGCAGAATTGCGGTTGGGGCTGCCTTGCTCGACCAAAAAATCGTTGCCGGCATCGGCAACGTGTACCGCTCTGAGATCCTGTTCATCGCCGGCATCAGCCCGCACACCCCTGCAAACGAGCTCGACGAAGACTCCCTGCAACAGATTTGGGACCTGAGTGTCGAGCAGCTTGAGCTGGGCGAGAAACTGAACCGCATCGTGACGGTCGATCCGGATCAAGCGGGCTACAAGAATGCACGCTCGATACCGAGGGGCGAGCGGCTCTACGCCTACAAGCGAGGCGGCGAGCCGTGTAGGGTCTGCGACGAGTCGATACAGCTCACCGAAGTCGGCGGCCGCAAAATGTGGGAGTGTCCGCAGTGCCAATAGAACCCCCGATCGACGCGTTCTTGCTCGTGAGCTTTGGAGGACCCGAAGCACCCGACGAAGTCATTCCGTTCCTCGAGCGAGTCACCGCGGGCCGAGGCATTCCAGCCGAACGACTCGAGCTCGTCGGCAAGCACTATTTCGATCGCGGTGGAATCAGTCCCATCAACGGCCACTGTCGCACCCTGCTCGATGATCTCGGAGCCGCCTTTGCCAAGGCCGACATAGACCTGCCGATGTACTGGGGCAATCGCAACTCGGCGCCATTCTTGGACGATGTTGTTGCGCAGATGGCGGCCGACGGTATCGAGCATGCGGTCGCCTTCGTGACGTCGGCATACAGCTCGTACTCCGGCTGTCGCCAATACCGGGAGAACATTGCAGCGGCACAGGCTGGTGTCGAGGGTGCGCCGTTGATCGACAAGCTTCGAGTGTTCTTCAATCACCCCGGCTTCGTGGATCCACTCATCGACGGCGTTGGCGCAGCAGTGACGACGATCGACTCGGACCGCAGCCATGTCTTTTTCACAGCCCATAGCATCCCAAGGGCATCGGCGGCTACGTGTGACTACGAGGCACAGATCAACGAGGCAGCATCGCTGGTGGCCGAAAGGGTCCCAGACATGCCGCAGTGGTCTGTGGTGTGGCAGAGCCGCAGCGGTCCTCCGGCCATGCCGTGGCTCGAGCCTGACATCAGCGACGCGATTGCGGCGGTCGACGCCGAGGCTACCGATCACGTGATCGTTGTCCCGATCGGATTCATTTCTGATCACATGGAAGTTCTTCAAGATCTCGACACCGATGCAGCTGCGGCTGCAAAGGCTGCGGGCCTCGGTTTTACTCGGGTATCCACGTCGAGCGGTGACCCCCGGTTCACTCAGATGATCGTGCAACTGGTGCAGGAACGCACGATCGGAGCAACGCCGGTCGCCTTGGGCGAGCTGGGCCTGGTGCCTGCCCAGTGCAGCGAAACGTGTTGTCCTGCACCCAAGCGTCGCCCCGCACCGTCGTAGCCGAAACCCGGGCCGGTGGCATCGGCCCGCCCTGGTTCACGAGTCAGCGATGATCGCTTGAGCGAATGCGGGCGAGTGCGGTTTGTGTGGCGCGATAAGAAAGGATCGTGCGAGCGAGATGGTCTCCAAGCAGAGCGACCGGCATGGCAACGATCGCCCAGAATGCGTAGGTGCGCAGGATCGTGATGTGATGAACACCGGCATCGAGAGCGCTCAGGAAACGCAGGGTGACCAGCGCCACAACGACGAGCAGGATCCAAGCGGCAGCAGTCTTGTATTGGAGCATCAGGGCTTCTTTCGATCCCGCTTCCATCGGCACCCGCCCCGCTCTGTTGAAGCGCCATAGGCCGGCCTGACTACTTCGACCACGCACTGGGGTATGACCACACGGGGTACACAGACACGGGCTATGCGGTGAGCGATTGATCATTGCGCTGCCGCAGCAGTAGCCTGCCTGCATGGCTCGACCTTTGGTGGACACATTCGGACGGGTCCACCGCGACCTGCGCATCAGTGTCACGGATCGCTGCAACTTTCGGTGCACGTACTGCATGCCCGAAGAGGGCCTCGAATGGCTCAAGCGCGAAGACATCTTGACCTTCGAAGAGATCGAGCAGATCGCACGGGTGATGGTCACCACCTTTGGCGTCGACAGCATTCGTCTCACCGGCGGTGAACCAATGGTGCGAGCCAATCTCGACGAACTGGTTCGCCGACTGGCCGCCCTCGGCACCGACGTCGCCATGACCACCAACGGATCCACGCTGCGACGCCATGCCCAGCAGCTCAAAGACGCAGGCTTGCGGCGCATCAACATCTCGCTTGATTCATTGCAGCAAGATCGCTTTTTCGAGTTGACGCGTCGCGACGAACTGCACACGGTGCTCGACGGCATCGATGCTGCGCTCGAAGCTGGCTTTGATCCGGTCAAGATTAACTGCGTGGTGATGCGCGGCGTCAACGACGACGAACTCGTCGACTTTGCCCGGTTCGGGCGAGAGCGTGGCGTTGTGGTCCGATTCATCGAGTGGATGCCACTCGATGCCGACGAAGGCTGGACCAACGATCGGGTCGTGAGCCAAAAAGAGATCGTCGAGGCCATCGGCAAGGTGTTCCCACTCGAGCCAATTCAGCGTGGCCATGAGCCAGCGCAACGTTTCCGGTACCTCGACGGCAAAGGCGAGGTCGGCGTCATCGCAAGTGTCACTCAGGCCTTCTGCGGCGACTGTGACCGGGTCCGTCTTACTGCCGAAGGGCAGTTCCGCAACTGTTTGTTCGCCGTCGATGAGTTCGACTTGCGTACCCTCGTCCGCAGCGGTGCCTCCGACGAAGAACTCGCAGCCGAGATCGAACGCGGCGTCGGCGCAAAGTGGGCAGGCCATCAGATCGGCAAGGTCAATTTCATTCGACCGCACCGCTCGATGAGCCAAATCGGCGGATAGTTCTTTCGTCGATGACAACCACTCCAGATCACGGCTTCACCCATCTCGACGAGCACGGCCAAGCCCGTATGGTCGACGTCACTCCCAAAGATTCCACCAAACGGGTTGGTGTTGCACGGGCGCGCGTGTCGATGTCTGCCGAGACGGCTGCGGCGATTGCGTCCGGTGTCGTCGGAAAAGGCGACGTGCTTGCGGTGGCCCGAATCGCAGGGATCCAGGGCGCAAAACGCACCAGTGATTTGATTCCGCTGTGTCATCCGATCATGATTGGATCGGCCGAGGTCAATTTCGTTGTGGGCGAAGCATGGATCGACATCGAAGCGACCGTCGAGACGGTCGGGCCCACCGGTGTCGAGATGGAAGCTCTCACTGCGTGTTCGGTCGCAGCGCTCACGATCTATGACATGTGCAAGGCCCGCGACCGCGAAATGACGGTCGAGTCGCTTGGACTGTGGCATAAATCGGGAGGCCGATCCGGGGACTGGCAGCGCGAGTAGCGAGCCACGGGGACAACGGTTGAGACATGTGTATACGGTTTTTTGTCGGCGAGTTGTGTCGGGCTGAAAGAGCTAGTAGAAACTCTTGTCGTAATCATTTCGCAATATTCGCCAGACGCACTTGCCATGCTCCAACCCCCGGTCGACCATCCCCGCCACGGATATCCACCATTTGAGTGTTGGAAGCTGCAACAGTTGTCACTACCGAAAGCCGCAACAAAGCCGTGACGTACGTGGTACTTGTAATTCTTATAGCTCTCTGGGCAATGGTTCTCCTCCCGCCCTTCCTGAAGGACCGCCGTTCCTCGGGTCGGACTTTTGGTTCGATGCAGACCCCAACATCGAGTTCGGGGCAGCGCTTCTTGCCACTGCAACAAGTCACGAATCGTCACACAACCGCAGCAGTGGCCAAGCCCACCGGCATGCGCACCAACCCCATTCCTTCGGGCTTCACATCGCTCGGAGCCCTTTCGCACGGTTCGCCAGTGGTCGGCGCATCCAACGTCGTGCACCTGCGCCCACAAACGGCTGCTGACCAAACGCCATCGCCGGGTCCACTTGCAACGTCGGCTGCCGACTATCTGCAAGACGCACCCGGCACCCAGGAGGCACTCCTGGCCCAAGCACTTGGTGAGCCAGCTTCGGCGGGCCTCGGTCTTCCGAGTTCGACGTCGGCGGCACGCGAACGCCGTCGCCAGGTCTTGCTCGCATTGACCGGTGTTGCCTTCGCCACATTGCTGCTTGCGATCTTCGCCGGAGGCCGCTGGGTTGCTGCTCATGTCTTTGTCGACGTCGTGATGGTCGGCTACGTCATCCTGCTCGTGCGCCATCGCCAACTTGCGGCAGACCGCATGATGAAGGTCGAACCAATTCGACCTCCTGTCAGCGAGCAGGCCCCGGCGACGCTGCAAGCAGCACCGTCGTACTTACTTCGCTCAAAGACCGGTAGCTGACGAAGCGACCCACTTGCGGCCTAGTAGCGTTGTGGGGTGCGCATTGCCCTCCAACGGTTCCTGTTCGTCGGCCTCGTACTTGCTCTTACCGCCACGGCGTGCCGCGCCGATGAGCCCGATTTGGCCGCCGCCGAGGCGCCTCTAGCTGCCACTGCGACGCCGGCGAGTCCGGCGCCAACCGATATACCTGTCCAGGCTGATCCAACGCCCTCAGGCGATCCAGCGGGCCCTGCGGCGGCCCCGACGACCAGTCTTTCACCTGCGTTCTCAGAAGCGCCTCCAGCCGGTTTCGTACCGCCCGAGACGTGGAATGAGCCGCTGGTGGTCGACCCGGCGGTCATCGAGGGTGTGCTCGACAACGGCATGACGTATCTCATTCGTCGAAACGACCGTCCGGGGCTGCAAGCCCAGCTCCGGCTGGTCGTTCGCACTGGTTCGGTTAACGAATCGCCAGAAGATCTCGGCGTGGCCCACTTTCTCGAGCACATGATGTTCAACGGAACCGAACAATTTCCGGGCAATGAGATCGTGCAGGTCCTCGAAGGGTTTGGTTCTGGGTTCGGCCCCGACGTCAATGCCTACACCAGCTTCGAAGAAACGGTGTACGAATTGCAGGTGCCAGCCCGGTCGACCGATTCCTTGCAGCTAGGCCTCGACGTGCTCTATGAGTGGGCAACGGCGGCCTCCATCGAACCCGATGATGTTGTCGCTGAGCGCGGCGTCGTACGCGAGGAATATCGCCGGGCGGTCGAGCCAGTATCGGGCCGCATCGGCGAGCAGGTCCGCGACGTGCTGTTGGAGGACTCCAACTACCAAGGGCAGAGCCCGCTGGGCTCGCTTGACGTGATCGACAACATGACGGCGGAACAACTCCGGGACTTCTACGAAACGTGGTATCGACCCGATCTAATGACGGTGGTCGCGGTGGGCGACTTCGATGTCGGCGACATCGAGCGCCGAATCCGCGAGACCTTCGTGCAACCGGTGCCGACCGAACCGGTGCCGGTGTCGCGTGCCAACGAAGAACTCGGCCCGCGAACCGAAGCAACGTTCGAAGTCATCACCGATGTGGAACTTCAGCGAACCGAGGTCGATGTCTATTGGCGCCTTGCCGATCCTGGTCTCCAGACTCAGGCGTCGGTCCGAAGCGCATTTGTTCGCAGCGTGGCGCTGTCGATGCTCAACACCCGGTTGTTCGAGCTGGTGCAAGGCGGCGAGAGCACGATGCTGAGCGCCCGCAGCGGAGTTGGTGGCTTCACGCCGTCGACTCAAATTGTGACGTTGTCGGCGCAAACGCCCCCGGATCAGGTCGACGCTGGCTTGGCCGAACTGCTGACCCAAATCGAACAGGCTCGTCAGTTCGGCTTCTCTCAGACCGAGCTCGATCGGGCATTGGGCGAGATCTCGTCGGCAATCGATCAGGAGTTTGCCAGTAGGGACACCCGCCAAGACCGCGACTACGCGACTGACCTCGTCAGCTACACGATGCAACGAACCGTGCCGACGAACCCCGACGAGACACTCGAGGTAGGCCGAGAGATTCTGGAGTCGATCACGGTCGAAGATGCACGACGGTTCTTGTTCGACGTCCTCGAAGTCGAACCGTTCGTGGTCGTGTCCGGCCCGGCTGCTGACACCGCCGAGCTCCCGACCAGCGATGCGATCGCACTGGTGTACCACGGAATCGTCGGTATCGAAGTCGATGCATTGAGTCGGCTCGAGTCCGATCAGACCGAGTTAATGGAGAGGCCCGAACCTGCTCAGGTCATCGATCGCGAGCGCCTCGATGCGTTGGATGCAACGGTCGTGACCTACGAGAACGGGGTGCGGCTAGCCTTCCGACCCACCACGATCACCGAGAACGTTGTGCTCTTGGAGGGCTACAGCCACGGTGGCGCCTTCGCGGTCGAGGGCCCGGCAGCGCCGTTGATCGGCCGTGCGGATTCCCTCGTTGGCGGCAGCGGTTTCGAGTCGGTCGACATCGTCACGCTCGACCGGTTACTTGCTGGTTCGATCGCGTCGGCGGGAACCTCGATAGGTCGCGCCGAAGAGACGGTGTCGGGTGACGCAGCTACTGATGACCTCGAAACGCTGTTGCAACTGGTGCATCTGCAGATGTCTGAGCCCACCATTTCCGCATTGCAGGTTCGCCAGTTCGATGAACGGTGGCGACCCCTGGCCAAAAACCCGTCGGCGTCGCCCGCCGTGGCTGCTGATCTCGAGTTGTGGTCGCTGCGTTATGGCGATAGCCCGTGGTACCGGCTCATCCCCACTGTCCAGGATCTCGATGCGCTCGATGAGCAACTGCTTCTCGAGACCTATCGCGAGCGATTTGGCAATGCTGGCGACTTCGTATTTGTGGTCGTGGGAGACTTCGACGAATCCGAGTTGGTCGACCTAGGTGCGCGATACCTGGGCACATTGCCCGACTCCGGAGTCAGAGAAACCGCGATCGAGCGTGACCCTGGTCTACCCGAGGAGAATCTCCAGCAGACTGTGCGAGCCGGTGTTGGCGACCAGGGCCAGGTGCGGATCAATTGGGAGTCCCCGTATCCGTTCACGCTCGAAGCCAGCGTCACGGCCGAAGCGCTCGAGCTGGTGGTGAACGCTCGTCTACGAGACCTCATCCGCGAGGACCTAGGCGCAAGTTATGCACCGCGAGCGTCGATCAGCGTGCTGAGCGAACCGGTGCCGTGGGTCGACTCGGTCATCGACGTGGAGTCTGACCCGGACCGAGTCGAAGAAGTGTCGCGCACCATTTTTGAAGAACTCGACCGGATCCGGGTGGGCGACATCGATCAGCGATATGTCGACCTGGCGATCACCCAGCTGTCCGAGGGATATCGCTTTTCGAGTAACCAAGACTGGGCCGACCTGGTGATATTTCATCTGTTGTATCCGGACCGTGCGCCGGCCGAGTTCAGCCAGCGCACTGCAATCGCCGAGCGGCTCACCGTGACCGACATGGCCCAGGCAGCCCAGATCGTGTTTCCTGCATCGAGGTCTGTCGAAGTCCGGCTCGTCCCCGCCGACGCTGACTAGCAGCTAGGCGACTCAGGACCTAGCCGTGGCGGCAACAGCTCGCTCCCGGCCCAGTGACGGGCTCGCTCGAACACCTCGGGGGCCGGTGGCAACGGGCCTAGCCAGCGAAGGTAAGGTGGCGTTATGGGAATAGCGAATGTTGTTGAGACTGCCTTGAAGGTCCAGAACTCGGTTATTGATCGCTTTGCTCCGCTAGATGCGGAGTTCGTTGATCCGACCACGATGCCCTGGATTCGTCGGGTCGAGGACGCTCTTCCGGTGCTTCAAGATGAGTTGGGCACGCTGATGCGATCCCAGGCGGGGCTCCCGTCAATGGCGTCGCTGTCGGATCGCCAGGAGGGCATGGGCGGGTCGAGCTGGCAGAGTTTCGTGATGCGTATGTACGGCAACAAGGTGCCGACTGCTGCGGTGCTTTGTCCCCAGACCTATGACTTGGTGAACAGCATCAGCGAGATCGACACTGCGATGTTCAGCGTCTTGCAGCCGGGGGCCGAAATCGAAACGCATTGTGGACCGAGCAAGGCTGAGCTGCGCTACCACCTACCTCTCGTGGTGCCGAGCACCGATCCCGAAGTCTGCGGGCTTCGCGTCGGTGAGACCGTGCAGGCTTGGGAGGTTGGCAAGAGCGTGCTCTTTGATGACACCGTCGATCATGCAGCATGGAATCGCAGTGCTGGCATCCGTGTGGTGCTGTTCATTGGTTGTCGTCGTCCAATGCCGGCGCCGTTGGCCCAGATAATCGACCGGCTGACGAGCATCGCAACCAAAGGTCATCCCGATGTTGCCGAGATCCTTGAGAAGTCACAAGCAGATCACCGTCGCATTGTCGGCCATGTGCTGAAGGGATCCAGCGGCGACTACATCGATCTCACCGATTCCGCCAACGAGAACCGGCGTCGGCTGGAAGCCAGCGAGCTAGGCGCAGCCGTGCACCAGCAGGCCTAGTAGCTAAGCGGACCGCCGACCGTCGCACGGTGGCGACAATTGCCGACGCAGCCCAGCTCGTCGGTACGAGAGCAGACGGTTAGCGGTTAGCGGTTAGCCGAGGATTTGGGCGATGGCGTGGATGACGACGCCTACGAGGCCGCCGACGACGGTGCCGTTGATGCGGATGTATTGCAGGTCGCGGCCGACCTGAAGCTCGATGCGTTCGCTGGTGTCATCGGCGTCCCAGCCAGCGACGGTCGAGGAGATGAGGTCCGCGATCTCACCGCGACTCTCGCCGGCCAGGTGCGCAACGGCTCCCACGAGCCAGTTGTTTACCTTGTCGCGCAGTGCGGGGTCAGATCGCAACGCCTCGCCAGCACTCAGCGCGGCCGCATGGATGCGCAGTCGAAGTTCACTGGTGGGATCATCGGCAGCGAGCAAGAGCGACTGCTTGGCGTTGCCCCACAGCCCCGACGTCCACTCCTTGGTGGCGGGGTGGGCAAGCAACTCGTTTTTCAACTCTCGGGCCCGGTCACTCAGCTCAGGTGAGTCGCGCAACCGGTCGGCCATGCCGGCGATGCGCAGGTCCAGATTCTGACGGAACTCATGATCGGGGTTGGCCGTGACTTCGTCGATGAAGGAGTTGATGGCGGCATAGATCTTATCGAAGATGCGATCGTCGACTGGTTCCGGAACCCACCACGGGGACTCGTTGGCGAGACGCGCCCGCATCAGGTCGCGGTTGTCTTGCAGCACGTTGCGCAGCCCAACCAGGCCCGCGTCGAAGATCGAGTGGTGGTGCCCACCTTCGATAGCAAACTCGATGGCCCGAGCGGCCAGAGGCGTTGGTTCAAACCCGTCGACCCGGCGAGCGACGTACCCTTCGACCGACTTCTGGATCTCGTCGTCTTTCAGTACTTCGATGGCGCTGCCGAGAACTGTCGAGGCCTGATCGCCGATCTTTCGAGCATTACCCGGCACTTCGAGCCATCCTCCGATGCGTCCTGCGAGGTCCGAGGCCGCAAGGCGTTCGCGCAGCACATCGGGCTGCAGAAAGTTCTCTTGAACGAACTCGCCGAGTGACTCGCCGATCTGATCCTTGCGGTTCGGGATGATCGCCGTGTGCGGTATTGGCAACCGCAGCGGGTGGCGAAACAGCGCGGTTACCGCGAACCAATCGGCCACCCCACCCACCATCGCAGCTTCGGCGGCGGCTTCGGCGTAGCCGCTCCAGCCAGTGCCGTCGGTCGTGATTACCAGCACGATGAATGCAACCGTGGCGGCTACTAACAGCCCGGTCGCTCGAGCTTTGTGTTTGCGCAGTTCCTTGCGGCGTTGCTGGTCGTCGACGTGGGCGAGCATCAGCGCGTCAGACGTTGATCATGTGTTGAGCGGCCATGGTGAAGTAGTCGAGCATCTTGGTCTGAGCCGGTTGGTCGAGCTCTGCTGCGAGCACTGCTGCGGTCATGTGTTTGACCCAGCCGTCGCGTTCGGCCTCGCCGATTGCGAAGTCGACATGGCGCATGCGAAGTCGAGGGTGGCCTTTTTCGTCGCTGTATGTAGTTGGTCCACCGAAATATTGACCAAGGAAGAGCGCCAGCGCCCTCTTCCCGGGCTCGAGGTCTTGCGGATACAGGGAGCGTAACGGGGCGTCGGTTTCGACACCGTTGTAGAAACGGTCTACCAGCTGGTCGAAGAAGGGCTGACCGCCGACATGCTCGAACAGGGTGGTGCTCATGGGAGTGGACACACAGGCCGGAGTCTTTCATGTACTAGGGATTGCTGCGAATGCTCAGAGCAACCAGGCGAGCAACGGCAAAGGCCGTGTCAGGATCGGCTGCGGAGCCGGCAACAACGGCATAACCGTCGCCGTCGACCTCAAAGAAGATATCGATGCTGTCGACACCTTGGCGATTTCTGAAGGTGAAGGAATGCATCGCGAGCCCGTCGACCTCTTCGGTGCGTACCGCCGATGCTGAGCTGATCCCCGATGCAATATCGCGAGCGCTTTGGGCGATGTCGCCGGTGCCGTCTCGCTGCTCGCTGGGCGTGGTGTCGACGTTGAGGTACATGCCATCGGCGACAAAAGTACTGCGATAGCCGTAGCCCTCGTCGACGTCGCGGCTTGCGAGTGACCAGCCTTCGGGGAGCAGCGCGCTGAAGAAGTCGCCCTCGAACTTTACGAATGTGGTCGGGCCATTGGGTAGTAGGGGCAGGTCGTCGATCGAGATCTCGTCATCGCCCGGCGCGGTCGCTGGCGCATCAGTAACCGGGGTGTTGGCGTCGTCAGCGTCGGTCTCGCCGTTGTCGCCGTTGTCACCGCCGGTGTCGGGATCATCGGTCTGACCTGGCGACGGAAGCGAGTTGTCGACTGGCGGAGCGACGACTGTTTCGGTGTCGAGAGTGGTGCGGTCAAGTAGCCGCGTGGTGCCCCACCATGCAAAACCAGCCACCAAGGCGAGCCCAGCCAATGCCAGGATCACTTTGGGCGCGGTCGAGTCACGGCGAGGACGCGGCCCGACCGCAGGGGCAGGCCGTCGAAGGGCCGGGGCCGGGGGAGCGGCGTTTGGCGTGTCTACTATTCCGGGCGTTTCAGGCGTGCCGGGTCCAAGCGAATCTGTTTCACGTGAGTACTCGCGTGTGGGGGCAGGCTGGGGTGGTGTCCACGATGCGTCAGCGCCCAGTGCGGTTCGCAAGTTGTCTCGAAACAGCGATGCTGACGCAGGGCGATCGCCAGGATCTTTTGCCATCGCCTGATTGATCACCCGCATGACCGGCTCGGGTACGCCCACGATCGGCGGTGGACTTTCGGTGCGAATCCTATTCATCGTGGCCCAGATGTTCTCGGTGTCCGAAAACGCAGGGCGGCCGTGGAGCAGGGCGTACAGCAGGGCGCCGAGTGCGTAGACCTCGCTGCGAACGCTGGCGTCGTTTTCGGTCAGGATCTCTGGTGCTGCATACAGCGGGGTCGAGGCGCCAACGGTGGCCGAGGTGATGCCGGCGTCGACAACTCGAGCGATGCCGAAGTCGGTCACGATGATCGAGCCATCTTCGGCGCGGAGCAGGTTGGCTGGTTTGATGTCGCGATGCAGCACGCCTCGCTGGTGCGCGAACTCAAGCGCATCGCACGCCATTGCTACGTCGGAGGTGGCCTTGAGGAGCGCGAATGCGCCGTGGTGCTCAAGTTCATCGTTCAGGCTGCCTGCCGCGATGAGGGGCATTACCAGATAGGGCTCGCCAGCCTCGGTGACCCCAGAGTGCAGTACTTCGATGATGTGGGGGTGCCCAGCCAATCTGTCGGCGGCAGACTGCTCGCGTTCAAAGCGCCGCGAGACCTCTTTGCCTCGGATGCCGCGTAGTAGCTTGACGGCGACTTCTTGCCCGGTGCTGCTCGCGGCCCGATACACCAGGGCGCTGCCCCCAGATGCAATCAGTGTTGCGTCGCCTACGCCCGGTATGCCCAGATCGGTCATTGCCCACCATCATGACATCTCACGGCGTACCTCCCCGTGCACGACACCAGCGGGCTGGCCAGGCTGGCTAGCACGACGGCTGGGAAGGGCGTCGGCCCAGCAGCCAGGCGGTTCCGCTACCTTCGCCGTGGGCAACTAGATCGAGATCGTGGAAGGCGGCGGTGAGTTTGCCTGGCGGCGCTCGAAATCGCCCGGGCCCTGCGCCTACTTCGGAGAGCACCGCGATCGCGAGCAGGCCACCGGGACGCAGCCGTTGCACCATCGCTCGATCGAGGGCGGCGTTGCGGAACATGTGACACAAGATGAGGTCGACCGGCTCGCCCGGTGGTAGGCCGTCGTCGAAGTCGGCAACTTCGAATGTGCATCGATGACTCAATGCCAACTGTTCGGCAAGCGCACCTGCTAGCTCAACGGCCACTGGCGATATGTCGTAGCCGACGACCGACATACCGCGGTCAGCGAGCCACACGGCAGCTCGACCACGACCGCACGCGATCTCGAGGGCAGTTCCGCTGCGGGGAAATCTGTCAGCGAGCGACTTGAAAGTGGCAGGAGCGACCGGCCCCTGGTCTTGGGACGCTTCAGCTGTTTGGGTGTACCTGTCATCCCAGTGTTCGCGATCTCGCTTGGCCACTACGAGTTGATATCAGTGAGTGGCCGGCGAGCCAGCCACGGCGACCATCGCTTCGTGAATAGCTGTTTGTTGGGTGTCGCTGATCGATGGAAGCGTGGCGTCGACGTCGAACAGCTCAGCGACGGTTGTCGACTTGTGTGGCTCGTCGATGAGTTCGACCATCTCGGGTGTGACCAGCGCGGGGTGCACGACTCCACAGGCGTGCGAGAGCTTCAGAATCTCGGCCCGTAGCCCGACCAGATAGTTGGCAAGCTTGGTGGCTTTGTCGGTCGGGTCGAGGCCGCGCACGAGCCATTTGTTGTGGGTGGTGATGCCGGTAGGGCAATGACCATCGTGGCAACGTTGCGCCTGGATGCAGCCGAGCGCAAGCATGGGCTCGCGTGCCAGGCCGATCATGTCGACGCCAAGCGCGAACGCAAGCAGTGCATCGGCAGGGAATCCGAGCCGGCCCGAGCCAGAGAAGATGATGTTCTGGTGCAACCCCGCTTCGACGAAGGGCCGGTGGGCGCGAGCGAAGCCCGCCCGAAACGGCAGCGAGACGTGATCGCTGAACGCCAACGGTGCCGCTCCGGTGCCGCCTTCGCCGCCGTCGATCGCTACGAAGTCTGGACCTTCAGATCGTGCCGCCATTCTTATGGCCAGTTCGTTCCAGAATGCTTGCTGGCCAACTGCAGACTTGATGCCTACCGGCAAGCCAGTGGCGTCGGCGATCATTTCGACGAAGTCGATCAGCCCATCGACGTCGCCGAAAGCCGAGTGCCGGTTCGGGCTGTACACCGTCTGGCCAACCTCGACGCCGCGAGCTTCGGCAATCGCAGGCGTGACCTTCTTGCCCGGCAACACGCCGCCAAGGCCGGGCTTGGCTCCCTGGCTGAGCTTGATTTCGATGCATTTGACCTTGGCCGAAGCAACGGTCTTGGTCAAGGCATCGAGCGAGAACGTTCCGTCGGAGTTGCGACAGCCGAAGTAGCCGGTGCCGAACTGGAACATCAATTCGCCGCCGTTGCGGTGCGGGTAGGCAATACCGCCCTCGCCGGTGTTGTGCATGGTGCCGGCAATGGCGCACCCTCTGTTGATTGCCTCGACCGCACGAGCGCTCAGCGAGCCGTAGCTCATGGCCGAGACATACACGGCCGAGTCGGGGCGAAACTGGTGTTGTCGGTCGCGCCATTCACCCATGACCTTGGCGGACGGCAACGGTGCGTTCTCGCCGATGGGGGTGGTGTCGGGAAACGTACTTTGTTTGATGATGATGTGACTGTTGCGATCGATGACCGTGTCGGTTCCGAATCCGAAATAAGCGCCTTCGCCTGCGGCGGTGCCGTAGACCCAGGTGCGCTGATCGCGGTTGAATGGCAGTTCTTCGTCGTTGGACGCAACGATGTACTGGCGCAGCTTGGGGCCAGCGCTCGCCAACACCGAGCGAAAGTGGCCGACCACGGGAAAGTTGCGAACGACCGGGTCGCCTGTCTGTACGACGTCGTAGAGCGCAACCAGCACGACTGCCGCAAAGATGACGATGAGAACGATGAGCCACCAAGCCATAGAGCGACGCTACAGCCCGAGGCGATCGCTCAGTGCGCTCCAAGCCAGTTCGGTCATGTGCCGGTAGCCAAGGTCGCTGGGGTGGACACGATCTGCAGCGAGTGCGCCGCGCCCCGAGGGCCAGTTCCATATGTTGAACAGTTGATGATTCTTGGTGTCCGCGCCCCGGCGGAAGATGTCGTTGAGTATCTGAGGCCGTGGACCGGGGCCGTTGAGCCTGCTCACGAACGCGCTGTCGGGGATGCGATCGACGGCTCGGTTTGCGTCGGCGGCCACGCCCCGGATCCCGCGACGCCACATCAGGTCGTTGCTGCCGATCACGCAGGTCACCAGCTGCGGATCTTCGATCATCGTGTTCAGGACCGGCACCTGGCGGTCGGCAACATCGAGAAAGCGACCGCCGCTCATCGACAAGTTAATGAGTCGCCATGGTTCATCCGTGGCCACTCGAAGTCGGTGCAGCACGGTGTGGGTCCACCCGTTTTCCCATGCGGAAGCGCCAACACCTTGAGTCGATGAATCACCGAGTGCCACCCACAGTGGACCAGATTCGGTGCGGGCTCGTTCGTTCGCTTCATCCCAACGCAAGTGATAGCGCTCGACCTGCAAGTCGATCTCGGCCACGCCTTTGGAGAACCGGCCGAAGAACTTGGGCAGATCGAGTCGGCGTTCGCGCCGAAGCCGTGGGAGCGGTTGCTGGCTATCTGACACAGCTAGAAAATCTAGTGGCAGGGCCCCCTGTTGGGGCAGTCAAACCGCGCTGATGGTGCTCAGGTCACAATCAAGATGATCCCGACGGCTACCACGATCAGCGACACGATCGTGGCGATCAGCGACAGCACCGCAAACAGGGTGCTCATGTTGCCTGGCGGTTTGCCGCAGCGCCCGATGACTTGATACAGCGCCTTGACGGGGTTCTCGGCCGTGAGTTGTATGCGGCGTCGGGCAACAGCGCTGCCGTGAACCAGTACCCACGACACGCCAGTGAGCACCACGAACAAGACCAGCATCAGCACGATTTGAACGGTCTCGCTGTTCAGGCTGCTGATGGCTCCCTGCACCACGCCGATGATGGGCGACAAGATGGCGCCACCGAAGAGAAATGCGGGCAGCGCCAACTTGCTGCGTTTAAACCCCGGTCGGATGCGTTCGGTGTGGATGCGCGCCCGGGTGAGCATCGGCAGATGCTTCCAGTCTGCTGGCGAGGCGGCCTCGCGTCGCTCGTACAAGCGATGCATTTGGTCGATGACCGTGCCGAGATAGCTGCGGACGATGAACTGAGTGACGATCTGTACGAGGAACCGCACGACGGGGGACAACAAGCCGAGCTTGGGCACCGGGATCTCGCGGTGTCCGTTACGGTCGAGCACCTCGAGTGACCGCACCGCCAGCCCGTGAGCTTCTTCGAACCGGTGTGGCATGCCCAGCGGGAGCTTGGCGCCGAGTTCCAGGACAATCTGGCGGTCGATTTGTGTCGACGCGCCCAGCGAGTTCAAGACATCGTCGGCGTCGGCGCCCGTAGAGTTTCGCAGCATCTGAAACGCATCGAGCCGGTTGATCAGGTCATCGAGGCCAACGCCGTCGCCATCGAGGTCGAGTTTCCAGTCTGACGGTGCCTTCTTTTTGGTGTCTTGAGCGCCGGCGTCGGCCGAATCTTGTGCCACAACGCAAAAGTAGTCCAACCGGCTGCGATACGTTGGCTGAATCGAGTCTTCAGTAAGTGATCATGTTGTGGCGGCAACGCTGGCGGTCGATGCCGGGCAACATTTGCTCGCATTGCGCGAGCGGCTGATGCGCGACGGCGAGTGGGGCGGCTGGTGGCCCGAAGAACAAGGCGACGCCGAGGCTCATGACCTGTTGATGAACGCGCTCGAGATCGCCCGCCCCGGCGACGGTGTGCTGAGCGAAGAGGGTCACGACGACGGACATCGCCTGAACCATGATCGGGTTTGGATCGTTGACCCACTCGACGGGTCGAGCGGCTTCGGGCATGGCTCGAATGAATGGGCGGTGCATGTGGCGCTCACCGAAGGCGGTACTGGGCTTGCAGCAGCAGTTTCGCTCCCTGCGATCGGCATGGTCTTCGGCACTGGCGTTCCACCAGCGTTGCCAGCGGTTGAGCGCGAGCGCCCGGTCATCGTGACCGGCAGGTCGCGCGTGCAGATCGACGGCGTTCGGGTAGCCGACGCGCTCGACGCCGAATTGATGACCTGTGGTTCGGCGGGGGTCAAGGCCATGCTGGTCGTTACTGGCCAGGTCGATTCGTACATCCACGCGGGGCCGCTCTGGGAATGGGACGTGTGCGCACCGGCGATCGTGGCCGAAGCCGCTGGCTTGCGGGTCAGCGACGCATCGGGGCGACCGCTGGTGTACAACAAGGGTCGAGCTGTCTCGCCCGGGTTCGTCGTGTCGCGGCCCGAGATCGCCGACCAGGTGCTGGCGGCCATCGCCTGAAATGCGGGCTGCATGGCCCACATGGTGCGCTACCGTCGCCGCATGCTGACCGAGCCAATGCTGATCGAACCGCTCACGAGCCCAGTCGATGCCGACGTCGTGGTGCCGGGGTCCAAGTCGATCACCAACCGAGCGCTCGTGGCGGCCGCACTGGCCGATGGTGTGAGCGAACTTCGGGGTGTGCTCGACGCGGATGACACCCAGGCCATGCTCGGCGTGATCACGACACTCGGTGCCGATGTTGCACCCCTCGACGACACTAACGCCTTCGCAATCACCGGCACGGGCGGAAACCTTGCGCCTGGGCCACTGACTGTCGATGTACGCATGTCCGGCACGACCGCGCGCTTTGCCACCCCGCTCGCTGCTCGTGGCTCGGGCGTCTACATCGTCGACGGCGCGCCTGAAATGCGAGCCCGCCCTATGGGCGAAACGGTCCGGGCGCTGCGGACGATGGGGGTCACAATCGCGCCCGAGACGCTGCCGCTTAACCTTCGTGGCGGCTTCGACGGGGGAGCGCTCAGGCTCGGCGCCAGCGTGAGCAGCCAGTTTGCGTCCGGCATGTTGCTCGCTGCTCCCGGTACGTCACAAGGCTTAGTGCTCGACCTCGAAGGCGATGTTGTTTCACGGCCCTACATCGACATGACATGCCAGGTCATGCGAGCATTCCACGCCGACGTGTCTCAGCCCAGCCCTAACCGGTTTGTCGTCGCTCCGGACGTTGGGTATCGCGCAAGCGACTACATGATCGAGCCTGACGCGTCGGCGGCGTCGTACTTCTTTGCCGCAGCGGCAGTCACCAACGGCAGGGTCAAGATCTCTGGCCTCGGAGCGAGCGCGCTGCAAGGCGACGTTGGGTTTGTCGAGGTGCTAGCACAGATGGGTGCCGACGTGAGGGTTGAGTCAGGCAGCATCGAAGTCCGAGGAACCGGAACACTCAAGGGCGTCGATGTCGACATGTCCCAAATCAGTGATACCGCCCAGACTCTGGCAGCGATTGCGCCATTTGCCGAAGGGCCGGTACGGGTCACCGGCATCGACTTCATCCGCAAGAAAGAAACCGACCGAATCAGTGCAGTCGTAACCGAGCTGCAGCGATTGGGCATCGACGCCATCGAAGAAGAAGATGGCTTCCTGGTGCAGCCTGGCATGCCCAAGCCAGCCACCATCGAGACCTATCACGACCACCGGATGGCGATGAGCTTCGCTATCACCGGGCTGATGGCGCCTGGTATCGAAATTGCTGACCCGGCATGCGTGAACAAGACGTTCCCGACCTTCTGGGACGTTCTAGCCACTTTGTATTGAGCTGAGCGAGCAACAGCCGAATCGCATACCCCAATTTGAGTAAACAGCTGGAGTGGTAGGACGACTGCCTGGCCAGAGTCGACGAGATCCGGCGCGCACTTCGCTTCGCCGAACGTTAGAACTGGGGCGGCTCGTTGAGGGCAACCGTGTTGCCAAATGCGCGATCCCAGACTTCGCGATCGCCAAGTGGCTCGCCAAGGTCGACAGTGGTCTGGTCGAAGCCGCCGGGCGGACACGTGTCGACATCGACAATGACGCGGATGGTGAGGTTCGCAAAGTCCTCGGTGAGTTCGACCTCGACCTCTTGGAACGTCTCGCACGGGGCAGGATCCCAGGTGAGCACCAGCATCGACGGGTCGTCGGTTTGGGTCGCCGTCTGAATGATGCGGTCCTGAGTCTCGACCGGGGGGATGCTGTTGTCTTCGCGTCGACAACTCGGCAGGAACACCAGGATCGCAACGGCGATAGCGGCCAGAGTCGTGCGGCGGGTCATGGCCGTCAGAATACCGGTTTGCGACGGCGAGCACGGGTCCAGGTGCACGCCTCGATGCATACAGCGATTAACTTCGTGGCGTGGCTGCACTAGAGGACCCGCAAGCATTTGCACTCGAGGTTGGCGCCAAGCCGTCGTCGCTCAAGGTGTACAAGGTGGTCTTGTCGTTCATTCGACGAATCATGTACCCGTATTTCAAGGTCGAGGTGCATGGCCTGGTCGACAACCTCAAGGTCGACGGACCGCTGATCATGGCGCCGGTGCACCGGTCGAACCTGGACTCGCTGCTGGTCGCCGGTGCATCGAGCCGTCGATGTCGCGCGCTTGCGAAACACACGATGTTCAAGAACAAGCCCTTTGCGTGGCTTATCTCGGCGCTGGGTGCATTTCCGGTCGAGCGTGGAACTGCTGATCGCGAGGCGCTTCGAGCAGCCCGAATGTTGCTCGACGGCGGCGATGCGATGGTCGTTTTCCCCGAAGGAACCCGCCAAGAGGGCCAGCAGGTCAGCGAGGTCTTCGATGGGGTTGCGTATCTGTCGGCAAAGACCGGCGCCCGGGTCGTGCCGGTCGGTATCGCTGGCACAGGCGAGGCCATGGGCAAGGGGACCAAGTTCCCCAAGCGAGTGAAGTGTGTGGTGTGGGTGGGAGAGATCATGGAACCCCCGACCGCAAGCGGTAAGCGGGTCACGCTTGGTGACCGCAAGGCGTTCAGTGAGCGACTCGGGGTCTCGCTGCAGGAACTCATGGATCAGGCCTATGCGCGACAGCGCGCGTGAGCGTAGGCGGCATGGATAGCGACTACGTGGGTCATCCTGGTCTGGCCGAGTTCGGCGAAACGATCTTCGCCGAGATGTCGGCACTGGCGGCTCGCACGAACGCATTGAACCTGGGCCAGGGGTTTCCCGACACCGACGGTCCTCGGGAGGTGCTCGATGCAGCTGCGGCTGCGATGGCCGCAGGAGTCAATCAATACCCGCCGCTTCCGGGTGAACTCGATCTGCGCATGGCGATTGCGGAACATCAGCGGCGATTCTGGGACCTGACTTTTGATCCGGCCACCGAGGTGCTTGTGACTGCTGGCGCCACCGAGGCCATCGCGGCTGCGCTGCTCGCCTTTGTGCGCCCGGGCGACGAGGTGGTCATGTTCGAGCCGTACTACGACAGTTACGCAGCTGGCGTGGCGCTGACTGGCGGCAACCGTCGAGTGGTCACACTTCGTCCTCCCGAGGCGGGCGAGACCGGCTTCCAGTTCGACTTCGACGAGCTACGCGCTGCAGTGACGCCCAAGACCAAGGTGTTGCTGCTCAACACTCCTCACAACCCGACCGGCAAAGTGTTCACCCGCACCGAGCTCATGCAGATCGCCGAGCTGGCACTGGACCGCGATCTGTTGGTCATTTCCGACGAGGTGTACGAACACCTCACCTTCGACGGCGCAACGCACATACCGATCGCCACGTTGCCGGGAATGGCCGACCGCACCATCACCATCAGCTCCGGCGGCAAGACGTTCTCGTTCACTGGGTGGAAGGTCGGATGGGCGTGTGCGCGGCCTGAGCTAATCGCAGCAATTCGCTCGGTCAAGCAGTTCTTGACATTCGTGAACGCAGCACCGTTTCAGCCAGCCATTGCCACCGGCCTTCGCCTTGGCGACGACTACTTCGACGACTTTGCCGCCACGCTGCAAGGCAAGCGAGACCGTCTGGGTGCTGGCCTCGAAGCTGCCGGGTTCACCGTGTACGAGCCGCAAGGGGCGTACTTTACGACGGTCGATATTCGACCGCTTGGCTTCGACGATGGTCGGGCATTCTGTCTGGCATTGCCGGAGATGGTTGGCGTGGTTGCCATTCCGTCACAAGTTTTCTACACCAACAAACGCGAAGGTCAGCATCTGGTGCGGTTTGCGTTCTGCAAGAAAGACGAGATGCTCGACGATGCAGTCGGGCGGCTTGCTCGGCTCGCTGATCGACAAGAGAAGTAGGACCATGACAACCTTTGTGCCCAGCGAGATCGGACCAACCGATACCTACAAGCTGATGACCGGCCTGGTGGTGCCACGACCCATCGGATGGATCGGTACCGCTGATGGCGACGGACGGTTCAACCTGGCGCCGTATTCGTTTTTCCAGTGTGTGGCGACCAATCCACCCGTCGTGTTGTTTTCGGCCGGTGTCAACGATGGCCACGAAAAGGACAGCCTCGTAAACGCCCGCACCACCGGCGAGTTCACCTTCAACCTCGTCGATATGGCGACCGTCGAGGCCATGAACAAGTCAGCCGCCGCGCTTGATCGCGGCGAGAGCGAGTTCGACTTCGCAGGGCTCACCCCAGAGCCATCAGAGAGCATCAAAGCGCCTCGGGTGCACGAAGCGCGGGCCAGTTTCGAGTGCAAGGTGCAGCAGATCATCGACTTGGGGAACCCGCCGCTGACGCACGCGGTCGTGTTTGGCGAAGTCGTGCGTGTTCATGTCGACGACGAACTGTTAGATGGCACGAAGGTCGACTTCGAGGGCCTCGATGCAGTCGGCCGGCTCGCTGGGAACTACTACGCAACGACACGCGAGATATTCGACGTGACCCGACCCGACCGCTGACTCGGTGGCCGCACTGCGGGCGCGCAGCGGTGCGTGGCTAGGCGTTCACGGTGATGCGAGCTTCGATGTCGTCGACGAAACCCTTAGCCAGATCGGCAATGTCGCGTGACCGCATTGCCTGACCAGCAATCACATTTGCACCCATGTCTTCTTCGAGGAAGTTCGCCATGTCGTCGATGGCCTTGCCAGCATTGATGGCATAGGTCATGAACGCAGCGACCGGCTTGTTCCACAGCATCGGCATCTGACGCAAGCGGTCCGTGTCGGCGGCGTGCTGGCCGATAACGAAGAGGCCGTGCACCCACGTGCCCACGCACACCAGGTCGGCTGCGGATACTTCGTCGTGCGCGAGGCCGTCCCAGGGGCGTACGAGAACGTCGTGGCCACGGGTCGCGAACTCGCCACCGATGTACTCGGCGGCACGCTCGGTGTTGCCCGATCGGCTGCTGTAAGTCACAAGAACATTCACATCAAGAAATCTACCCGACCCAGGCCACTCGCAGCGCACTTCGACTTCGACTGCGTCGTTAGCTGTCTGCGGTGAGTTTTGGGATCTCGGGGATCTGGCCATTGGCGGTTGCGTTGGCAATGATTTCGTCGCGGCTCATCCCGATCGGCACATTCACCGACCAAATCTCGTGGACTTCGTAGTCGGGGAGTGTGGTGGTGAGTTCGACCTCGGTCGGTGCGCCGAGGAAGTCGGTCCAGATGCCGGGGGAGTATTGGTGCCCGGTGCTGCTGGGGCGGGTTCGGATCTGTTCTTCGATTTTGTAGCGCACCGTGGTAACCAGGTCGGCGTATCCGAACTGGTTGAACCGGTAGTGGCACGGGGGCAGGTCGTCGACAGCATCGTGGACTAGTTCGTCGAATGGCACCATCTCGTCGACGGTGCATGTCTTGATGGTCTCGTCGGCAAAGGTCCAGGTCACATCGACGACGGTGGCGCGAACGTCGATGCGTAGCGTGTCGAGGTCGTTGGTGGTGTAGTTGTGGAGCTCGGCGGGCGGGTTGTCGAGGAACATCCACGTCGTCCATCGAACAAAGGTGTAACCGATTTCGGCTGGTGGGCGTAGGCCGATTTCGGGTTGGTACAGGTTGAGTTCGGTGGTGATCTCGCCGTAGAGCTGGTTGCGGGCGCGGTCGATGTCGTAGACGTCGTCGTAGTTGAGGCTCCACTCAAAGCGGACCGAGGTGGGGTCGATGGGGTCGAACACGTAGTTTTCGTCGCGGTCAGCGCACCAGTAGAAGATGGGGAGTAGGTCGATGCCGGGTGCGTCGCCGAGGCCTTGGCTGAGCGTGAAGTCGCTGACGCTGTTGATGGTGGTGAGGTCGGCGCCGGGCACCACGCCGGTATCGCTCAGGATGTAGCCGCCGATCTGATCGATGTACTCGCGGTATCGGCCAACGGAATCAACGCCGGAGATACGCCCTGACGCGACATCGTCGACCCGCTCGGCGCCACACACCCGCCACCGCACGCACGCGCCCGAATACGACGTGTCGGTTTCCGCGTCGTAGTAACCCGGCGAGTACCGCGAGCAGTCAGGCCCGCCCGGCGTCGGGTCGGCTTCGTCGGCCGTGTCGTCGGGTTCGGCCGCAGGGGCACTCGCAGCGACGACGGGACTCGCCCCCGAGCCGTCGGCCCCAACATTCGCGTCAACAACCGCAACCAGGTTGGTATCGCTGTACGTCCTCGTGCGAGTCACGTTTGCTTCGCCATGATCGTTCTGCGCTGTAATGGTTCCGCTGCCGAAACCGGTGTCAGGGTCAGCTGGTGGCGGTTCATTCGATGCTTCGCCTGATTGCTGAATTGTCGTCTTTCCATCCAGATCATCCTCACCCTCAAGTGCGCTAGCCGACGGCGCTAGTACCGCGAGTATGACGATGATCGTTGCAAAAGTGGTCCTCATCTTTCCTCGATTGGGACAAGAATTTCGGGTCTGGGGCGCCAAGAGTTGGCCGAAGTTTCCCAACCATCTCGGAAACAGTCGGCCCAGACCAATGCAGGGGTGCCAGCGATAGCCCATGAAGACTCAACGTTAGAACCCAGGACCACCTGATAGGCGTTGACTGCATGCGGCCCAGGATCCTCGCCCTTCTCGTTATCGAGAAGCGCACCGGCCCGATAGGTGCCGCTTGCTGGGTTCATAGTTCGACATGAGACAATCTCCAAGATCTCTTGTTCCTCTGTCGTGTAGCGGCGGATCAGCAACTCGGCTGCGCTGTCTGTTCGTATATCGGCGGAGGTGAAGGCGGGCTCGAAATAGATGTCGTCGCGAATCCAGGAGTCAACCAGAACGCTGGTGCGACCAAGGAGGCCGGACTCTAGGAGGGAGACGCTTCGGCTGTCGCTCTGAAAGGATGCTGGGTCAGCGAGCACAGATCGCCAGAAGACCTCGTATTCGTCGATGGTGTCGAGGGCGGTGTTGATGAGCTCGGTGTTGAGGCAGTCGCCGGGGCCGGTGGGGCTGGTTATGTGGGTGGCGGTGAGGGTGCCGTCGGGATTGGTTTTGATGCTGTAGAGGCTGTCGCGGACCGTGTCGAAGACTGTGCCTTCGGGCCAGCCGCAGATGGTGATGGTGACATCGCCCGTTTCGGGGTTAACGGTGGTGTCCAGCACGTCGTAGGCGATGAGTGAGTCGAGCGATGGCGAGATGGGTTCATCGCCGGCTACGTCTGCGGCAAGTTGATCGAGTGCTGCGGCGATGCGTTGTTCATCGGTGGCCTGCGGGGTCGCAACCTCTGTCGCAGTCGGAGATGGTTCAGCCCCAACAACTGCTGAAGCCGAGGCCACGGGAGTCGCCTCCGCAGTGTCGTTCTCGGACCCGCTACACGCTGCGCAGACGAGGAGCGCCGACAGCACTAGTGGGAAATACCTCAAATGCACTTTCATTGTCTTTCAAACTAGATGATCTAACGTTGCCAAGCAAGTCGCCAGCATGACCCACACCTTCGAGTCCATCGATACCAACCATGCGAACTACTGGCGGACCCCAACATTCGCGTCAACAACCGCAACCAGGTTGGCACCGGAGTACTTCGCGTTGAGAGTGATAGTTGTGGTTGTGTCTCCTTCGGTGCTTACATCCGTTTGGCCAGAGAGGACGATGTCAGGATCCGCGGTCGGTTCTTCGTCACTCGTGTCTGACTGGGTTGCGTCGATGGTGGTGGCATCGTTGCCGTCGAGTGCTTGGGCAGGGATAGGCGTGCAAAGGGCGAAGGCCAGTATGGAGAGCACTGCAGCGCCAAGCGTGGGAGTCCTCATGACTCAATGGCCTGGAACGGTTCATCTAGCGGACGCCAGAGCGTGACAGCCGCTGGCCAGTCATCCGTTGCGACGCAGTCAGACCAAACGAGTCCGTTCGTGCCGGAGATACGCCACCCTTGCGAGCCTACGTTCGCAGGGATGAGTTGATACGAGGTAATGGCGTGCAGACCCGGATCATCGGGCGTGCGGCCGTCGTCGAGGAGCGCGCCGTTGCGGTAGGTGCCGCTGGTCGGATTCATCTCGCGGCAGACAACGATGTCCAGTACCTCAAGGTCTCCTACGAAATACCTGGCATAGAGGATGTCTCTAACCGCTTGTGTTCTCGCGCTGCCGTCCGTTTTGAATGGTCTGACAAGTTGAAGTTCGTCTCTGACCCAGTCACTCGTGAGTTTTTCTGATCGAACCACGGACTGTTCAGCTAGCAGGCCTGATGTAGCCGGTCCACGCTCGAAGCTGGCTGGATCTGCGAGGATCCCATCCCAGTAGATGTCGTATTCGTCGATGTGGTCGAGGGCGGTGTTGATTAGTTCGGTGTTGAGGCAGTCGCCCGGGCCGGTGGGGCTGGTTCGGTGGGTGGCGGTCACCGTGCCGTCGGGATTGGTTTTGATGCTGTAGAGGCTGTTGCGGACGGTGTCGAACACGGTGCCTTCGGGCCAGCCGCAGATGGTGATGGTTACATCGCCGGTTTCGGGGTTAACGGTGGTGTCCAGCACGTCGTAAGCGATGAGTGAGTCGATCGATGGTGAGATAGCTTCGTCGCCAGCGACGTCGATAGCGAGCTGGTCGAGTGCTGCGGCGATGCGTTGTTCATCGGTGGCCTCGGGTGCTGCGACCTCGCTAACGGTTGGAGATGGTTCAGCGTCAGCAACCGCTGAAGCCGAGGCCAGAGGAGTCGCCTCCGCAGTGTCGTTCTCAGATCCGCTGCAGCCGGCGGAAGCGAGAAGTACTGCCAGCAAGACCGTAAGAAATCGCCTGTGCACTTTCATTGTCTTTCAAACTAGACGACGCCAAGTCGTCAGGCAAGTCGCAAACGCTGCTCGAACCTGGCAGTGCGACCGTCGCGGCCACGCAACTACTGGCGGACCACTTCGAGCAGTTCTACCGCGGCGCGTCCTTCGGATCGTGAGGTTTCGAAGTCGACCTTTCCGGTCACCTTCCACTCGACCCACTGCTGGGGGTCGACGATGAATTGGGTGACCTCGCCGGTGTCAGCGTTGTAGCTGAAGTACTGCGCGCCGCGAGCCTCAGGACCGGTGATGACTTCTTCGTGGTCGTCGAAGTAGGCCGCCCACTGGTCGCTGATCTCGTCGGACGACAACGGACTGACCTCGGCCAGCGCGCCCGAATCGCGGCGGGCGAGCAGCTGGACCCAGCGGAACGCTTCGTTGCGCACCATGGTGCGAAACGCATGTGTGGTCGTGACATCTCGGCGCTCAGGGACCACCGGCGCAGTCAGCTCGTCGGTCGGGTTGGTGAGCTTCTCCCACTC